>Ga0209489_102190_pt1 | contig 40004 bp, 22 predicted proteins | sample SiratrowhiteBW_FD_187527 | JGI IMG/M metagenome (GOLD analysis project Ga0209489, IMG submission 187527) | Root nodule microbial communities of legume samples collected from California, USA - Siratro white BW (SPAdes) (version 2) | ecosystem: Host-associated > Plants > Roots > Nodule | place...
AATTTTTAATTTTTGTTTAAAAAAAAAAAAAAAAAAAATTGTCATCAACAATATATAATATATTTACTCATTGTTCATCCACTCTTATTCATTCTAACGTTTTTTATTTTATTGTCTATTTAACTAAATTCTTTTACTACAATTAGAAATAAAAATAAAATTAGTGATATTTTTATGATTTTAAGTACATTTTATCAAGCTTATCCAAAAACCTACTTTTTCCACCTCGTAATATAGATATTTTATCTAACTAAATTATAATTTTTATATAATCCACCTTTGTTACTATATAATCTTTTTTATCTTATTTTTTCTACCATTTTATTTGCAATCATTTATGCATAAAGTAAGTTTGTGTCTTTTACAAAAATCAATTGAGTATATAACCTTAGATAAAACATTACTCAATCTCTTTGGGAACATTTTAAAAATAATCTCATAAAAATATCTACCAACAATATTAACGAGTATTCATCTATAAGGATCATCCTTTTTCTAGTATCAATATTATGAAAGATGCGATACTTTCCCCTCGCCACTTTTCTCTTCAATAAAATTCTCATATACCAATAAACTTACGTTAACATCTAATATTTCTTTTTTCATTTACTAGTTTTTGTTTTGAACGACCTTGGTAACTTTTGTAAAATCTGCTCTAATAATTGTATTTTTAGATTAAAAAATTTAATTATCGTATGATGTTGAGTTAAATAGAATAAATTTTTAACATAATATGAGAACGCCGAATAATAGCGCATCTCTCACACAAAGAAAGTGTATTTTACACTTAATTTTCATAAAATAATAGAAAATAATGTAGCAAGTAGATATCTCAGGAAAAAAGGTATGTAATTTACAAAAGCAACCAAACAAAAAATATCCATTTTATTATAATAATTGAATTTATTATTATTATTTCTATATAATATCAAGATAACTTAATATAGTAGTTTATTAACATATTATTATATATTTCTTAATTAGTCTCCTTATCAATAAATATATTAATTTTGTAGATTTTAATTGCAGTATTATTTACACTTATTAATTACTATACTAAGAAATATTAATTTAATTTTTTATTTATGAATTATTATAATAAATCATAAATTTATTAATTTATTTTATAAATAGATATACTAATTTATAAATTCATTAATTGATATATTAATTTATATTTATTAATCAATTACTAATTATATTTTTATATTTATTAATTAATTTATAATTTATATTAAATATAGTATAATAATAAATAATTATTGAATTTCTTATTATAAAATAAATATTTTGTCAAATTAATATATTAATAATACATAAATAATTTATTACATATATTATATGTGGAAGGATCTAGTCACTTCAAGAATAATTTTAAAAAACATAATATTAACTTTATTTTTCATTTTCTTCAAATCTGACTGGTAAAATTTTTACTAGAATTGGATTTTAAAAAGAGAAATATGAGAATGGGGAATAAATTTGTTAAAACTGTTGTTTTGGTAATTTGATTTGTCCTCGATACGTATACTGTATTATAATATTTATGGTATATATATTATATAACTATTAAAAAAAGTTATTAATATTTAATTAATTATAAACAATGATTAATGTATGAACTTATTGTAAATAAAAGAAAAACAGTTGAAGAGTTTGAATGATAATTATCAATTACCATTGGTCCTGTTGGACTAAAATGACGGCCCGTAAAAGCATAGGGTGATTTTATCTTGGGTCTGTAAAGCATAGCCCATAACATATTGTGTTTAACATAACAACATATGGTGATTTTGTTTACATTTTTTCCCCTTTGCCCTGATATTTTTCTTTTTTATTACAGGTCATCAATAATTTTAAGATGTATATGGTAATATAAAAGAACGAGACAACTAAATATTTTAGTATATTATGATTTCGACAAATTCTTCCTCCACCCCGTACCCTCTTCCTGCACCCCCATATAATTTTTTTATTCCATAAGTGCCCTTCATGAAATTACATAAATATCCCTATCTTAATAAAATCTCTTCCCTTCCCAACTGGATAACCAGGCCATCCGGTTTAATTTTTTGAAAATGAGAACCGGATGCACCCCCTATCCGGTTCACAATTTCAAAAAACTGTAAACCGGATCGCCTAGTCATCCGGTTGTCTATTTTGACAACCGGATGACCAGGCCATCCGATTTACAGTTTTTTGAAATTATAAACCGCCGGTTCTCATTTTAAAAAAAAATACCGTCCGGTAAGAGAACCTTCGTCTGGTTTACATAAGCCATTCGTGACTTCCGTTCCTTCGTTATTCAAAATCTTTCAATTAATCCTTCATAGAAGCATTAGGTAACCAATTTATGATGTTTATTAGCAATTAGTAGGTGATATTGATGATTATAGTAGTTGATTTGGGATTTGGGGGGCTGTCGACGGCAAATTTGAGGATTTTTCGATCTGCTGGGTTAAGAACCGGATGGAGTCGTCCGGTTTGTATTTTTTTTTTAAAATGAGAACCGGATGCACCCCCATCCGGTTCACAATTTCAAAAAATAAAAGAAAGAGTATTTATGTAATTTCATGAAGGGCAGTCGTGAAAAAAAAAATTATATGAGGGTACAGGAAGAGGGTACAGAGGTGGAGGAAGAATTTGTCTATAATTTCTCCTTAAAATCCCTTCTTTTTGTAATGTCTATGTTCAAAAAAACATTTTGATATGTATTATATTTTGTAATTTTTAAATTTAAATTTCAAATGATTTGAAAAAATTACAAAAAAATTATCTCTCTAAACATTTGTTTTCATATACCGATTTTTAACATTTTTGGAACTTACGGGAAAGTATATTTGAATTTCGTCCGAAAGAGTCAAAATGTTGCCAGACTTTTTCTTTGCATTGGAACTTACAATTATATATTAAATAATAATGAATTAAAAAATTTAATAAATTAAAATTATTTTATACATAATCTAACGGGTAGAAATTCTCTCTTCTAATTAGTCTATTTTTTTTTTAATTTGTGAATTGTTGTTTATGGATGGAAGAGTTTGTATTTTTCTTATTTTTTATCTTAAAAGTTCTTACTAAAAAATTGTCCAAAAAATTATTTCTATGAAGTTACTTTTTCTAACTTTTCAAAGTTACAAAAGTATTTTTATAAATTTTAATGAAAAGAAAACCATGCATTCAATTTATGAATTAAGAAGAAAAAAATGTTAATTTTTAAACAAAAATATTATAAATTCTTCAAACTTTAATCCAAACATTCAGCAATCAAACATATAATTTTTCTTGCCAGACTTTTCAGTGTGCGTATTCATGATTCTGGACTCTTCCTTCCATATATAACTTGTCAACGTAATGAAGAGAAAGTTAATCCAGGTCTCTCTAGCTTATTACAAATAGATCAATTGGAAATTTTGAGGCATGGCATTATTACTTCATGATATGTTTTTCTTTCATTCTTACCCCTACTTTCCTACGTTGAGTGACAAGGATAAACAATTTATATCACCAACCAACATAATAATTGAATAAAAATATAATATTTACATAATTTAATAACAATATAATATGTATCATATAAAAAAATAAATAAACTTTATTATATATATATATATATATCAAGTACTGAATATGGTAACCTGTGAATGACAGCTTCCGATTTGGTCTGGTACCATGATCACATATTAAGAGCAAAGATTATATAACTTCCTCGTTTAGGACTAATAATAAAAAGAAATAAAAGACATAAAAAGGAAAATTAAATGGGACAGGTGTAAAGCAAAGATTCAGTGATATAAAATAGAGCGAAGAGTTTCCCCTGAAAGAGTGCAATGCCAAAAGGAGGTATTGTCTTGTAGTTTGTGGGAGCATGTCGAAGAGCAAAAAGTCTAGCTTGGGTCGCCAAAAGATCCCAATAGAGAAAATACCGAAGAAGAGTCATCTGCAAGTTACGTTCTCGAAACGTCGTTCGGGAGTGTTCAAGAAAGCCAGTGAACTCTGCACCCTTTGTGGGGTAGAGATCGCGATCGTGGTTTTCTCTCCTGCTGATAAGGCCTTCTCTTTTGGGCACCCAGAAGTTGAGTCCCTCATCGATCGCTACACCACGCGGAACCCTCCACAAGACTCCAGTGCGCACCACCTGGTTGAGGCTCATCGGAATGCCAATGTTCGTGATCTGAACATGCAGCTCACTCAGGTTTTTAGCCTTTTGGAGGGTGAAAAGAAGCGAGGGGATGATCTGGACCATGTGAGGAAAGCTAGGCAGAGGCAGTTCTGGTGGGAGGGCCCTGTTGATGACCTTGGATTGCATGAGCTGCTCCAGTTGAAGGCCTCCGTTGAGGACCTCAAGAAGAACCTTGAAAAACATGCCAGCAAGTTCATGATTGACCACTCTACTGCTATGTCTTCTTCGTCGATTCTTGGACCTAATAATGGATTTGGTGCACTTGAACGCTATGATGCCTTTGATAACAAACCTGATGTTGGGATTGCCATTGCTTCTTCGCTTCCTAATCCCCACTATCTCGCATTTCGAACTGGGTATCTTTGATCTTGTTCTATTCTTTTCGGATTCTTGCTTTTGGATTCAGAGGGGTGAATCAGAAACACTCTTAAGTTAAGGTTATACTTTATTGTGGTTTAAAATAATCTGTCCTTTATATATATAATTAATCATGGACTCTGGACAATGAAATAAAACTTCACCTTTTGCTTCCTTGCTTGTTCACTAGTCTCTTTCTTCCTCGAGTAAGATTTTTTCCTTTTCAAGTTGTTTTTTTTTTTTTATTCCAACAACACAAAAGGCCATTTTTGATTGTGAATATTCATTTATTGAGAAGATTGAATGTGTATAAGTACTACTTTTGAAGAAGAAAAGATGGAGTATATGAAAAAGAAAACGGGTAGTGATTCTTTGAGCTTATGAGTGTAGTTCGTCGTCATCAAGGTGTTTGTGTAAACTTTTTGTTGTCTCAATCTTAAGAAACTCTCAAAGAAAAGGTTGTTGACTGTGACAATGATATTAACAGAGTAAAAACCCTTGAATTAGTTTGGGAATTAGTTGAATTAGTTTGGCGGTAAAGGCCTTTACATTGCAAGAGAAGTAAGAATTGGGATGAGTTTGGAGGAAGGATAGTTAAAGAGAAAATTTGGGAAGAGAAACCACTTTTAACCGTCATTATGCTAAAATTATTAATGACTATTACTAGAGTTAATTTTAAACTAATAAAATAGTTTCATTTTTTTAAGAATAAAATATCAAATTAAATTTAGCGCTAAAAATATAATTTTTTTTTAATTTTTTTTGTATAACTTATATTTAAATTATATATTAACTAAAGTGTGCTTATAATATGAAGCAACCATTTTAGTTTATTAATTTTCCTTTTAAAACCAAATATTCTTCAGATTCAAAAATAAAAAGAGGACTGCTGAGATACGAATACATGTATGTATATTGAAAATTAGATTGAATTGACTTAGAATGATAGTAAAAACCTAATATTTATCATTTATATAGTAAGATTATTAAATCATGAACTGTGATGAAGGAGCGGAGGCCATTATATCATATACCTGATATATAAAAATATCAATATATCAGATTATAAATGGTTAATTAAATTTAAGTGCGTTGAAGGGGAGAGTTACAAATAAACCCAATAATTTTGAGTTTGGTCTTTTGATTACTTTTTATTTAATATTATAAACTTATGCAACTTTTCAATTTCTCTTAACAGAATTGGTAAAATAAATGATACAAACAAGGAAAAAAATCATTGAATCATGAGATTCGAATCAATGATACCAAATTTCACCCATTTATAATTCATGTATAAATCTATACGAATTCATTTGAAATCTATTTTATTATATGAGTTGATAGTAAGCCATATCACATCGAATCTTAACATATAAATGGTGAACTTTAAGGTTATAATAATTGTTGGCCTGGGTGGTGAAGACGGTGACCGCCACGTTACGGCGGAGGAGGAGGCGGCCGAAGTTGAGAAGGGGTAAGGTGTGTGTTGCCGAAGCAGTGAATTTTCATAAATGGAACCAGTGAAGTCATATTAACCAATCTGTCCTCTGTTTGGTTTGGTGATACATCATGGTCTGAATTGAGGTACAAACATGGGTTATTGTTGCTGTTTAATGGAAGGTTATTGTTGCTGACAAGAAAACCTTGTTTATAAGAGAAGTTTTTTTTTTTTTTTTTTTTTTTTTTTTTTTTTTCATTTTTTCTCATAACATAAACCTGCCTACCTAAAAACTCTGAAAACTAGAATCAAATTTATATGATATATTTATAAAATTTATTATTTATATTTATAAAAAACTCTCATTATAGTAAGTTGATACGATACAATGGAGGTTTGGAAATTGAGACCTCATTCTTATACATAATACCTAAGTCTTATTAAAATAATGTGAGATCTAATTCATTTCAACTTTTTCATTATGGATAACATTTGGTTGAAATTAGAGAGCTTATAGGTGGAAGTGTTGGTAATATCATGTTCTTGAGAGTATCTCCAAGAGAATATGTATTCATTCCTTAAAAGAAATAAACAGAGCACATATGAATATAAACTGGATGTCTCCAACAATAAATTCATTCTGTTTAAAAAGTAAAGTAACCCCTTAAAACATAAAAATATGCATCAAACCAACATAAGATATCAAACTGACAATCAACAATACACAACTGACAATCGGTCCATTTTAACGAGAGCAGATAAGTGACAACGTTGAATTGGGAACTGATAAAGCCAAAGAATAGCCGCGTTCCATTTGAGGAAAGGGAGAGTAAAAACATGCAGTAATGCGGAAATTAAAATCAACTTATATTTTATTTTTTTCTCCTATTATCGCATAAAAGTTTATCCACTGATAACTAATGTAATAAAAAAAAATGGCCTACGGAAAGAATGAAAAGAACGAGAAGTTCAGGCAAAAATAAGTGGAACAAAAGTAGTAGACAGTGGAATGTAGCAGTAAATTACACACATCCAGACCTTATACAATCATTAAAAATATCCTCTAAACTGTGTTTGCGCCTTTAAAGATCTTATCTTGACGCAATTTTGTGTCAAGCAAACTGGGTCAGAAGAAAAACTGAACGAGCTCTTTTCAAGAACCCAATGACCTTCTTTCCACTTCACTCTGCGGCAGTTTCATCACTGTCATCTCCTTCATTTCTGATATCTGGCAATGTATCAAGATCAGTTCGAGCTTCAGCCACATCCTCATGCATACCACTATCAGAAGAATCGATGGCATCTTCTTCAGATGAATCCAAAGTTTCATTGGCAGATGAAGAGTCTGATGTTTCATCAGTTTCACCTGTTTGGGTGTCTCCTTTGGACGTTTCATCCTTCGTGGCATCGGCATTCTGTGTTTCAGTCGTCTCATTGTTGCCTTGGGACTTGTCACTTTCAGAGCTATCAGATTCAGACCTCTCATTTCTGTAAGGGTTCTCGGTAACATTTGACGCTGCTAGATTAGATGATTCTCCCGCAGCTGCATCTCCATTTTCAGTTTTAACAGAGTCAGCCGAATCAGTATTATGCAGCTTTTCTTCAGAATTTCCGCTGCCACTATGCTCTAATCCCTCTGTTTGCACAATTTTAACATCTTCAGTGTTTGTTGTGTTGTTCGTGGTGCTCTGAGCTTGGTCAGATTCAACTAATATCACTGTTTTATTTTGTTCAGATGAACTCGTAGTGTCATTACCAGTTCCGGTCAAGTTATTGCTCACTCCTGTGGTCACTACTGTCAGATTAGTGCTTGATTCCAAGTGGCTGTCAGAGTTTGTTGAGGTTGTTTTATTTAGATATGAGGTATCATCCACAGGATTGGACAAAGTATTATTTCCAGTCTCTTTAACAGCAGTTTCATTTGAAGAAATCCCGTCTATCACATCACCTTCTGAAGACCTCAAATCTGAATCATTTTGATTCCTGATACTTTCATCTGAATAAGTTGTCTCGTTTTCAGATTTTGTGATATTCATTTCTGAGTTTACATCAGAGTTTTCCAAGCTAAGTGTCTCAATTTCCGTGTTAGTTGCATGAGTATCATGAGCCACGGCACTAGAAGCATCATCCCCCTTGTAATGTTCCTCCCGCGCCTCATGATTGTTGTGGTTTTCAACTAAACCCCCTTTTTCCTCATCCCCATTTCCGTTCTCCTTCTCATCAGGCTCTTCTTCTTTCTCTTTCTCTTCTTCCAAGAACTCTTCATCACGATCAGTAGTATCCACCTCTGGTTTCTCTTGATCATTTTCATCAATCTCATCATCTCCTACCCCTCTTCCTTCATCTTCAACATCTTCATTTTTGTTTTCATCCTCCTCCTGCTCTTCTGCTCCATGATTATTTTTTTCTTCGCCTTGTTCTCTGCCTTCACGCTTGTTATCTCCGTGTTCTTCAGTTTCATGCTTGCTTCCATCTTCTTGTTCTTCGTGATCATGTTTATTTTCTTCATCCTCTTCAATATGGTCATCTTCCTCATCTTCCTCATGTTTTTCATTCTGACTTTCGTCATGCTTCCCTGGAAGAAGGTCTTTTCTACCAAGTTTCAGGATCGGATCTGCCTGGGAACTGACAGAAAGTTTTGTATCCTTATTGTCAAATTCCTTCTTCTTATCATGATTGTGCTTAACCTGGTAGATCAACCAGAAGCAAACACCAAGCAACAGGAGAATTTGCAGAACATGCTTTACCTTGATGCCTTTGGACCTATGAGTCCTACTTGGAAACCGTTTTATCATGTTTAACTTATTCCGAAACCCCTGATTTGTCTTCTCCAAAATGGCAAGGACAGATAATCTGCTTTGGACAGGAAAAGCAATATTAAGGATCTGTGTAAGCTATGCTCATTATAGTAAAGATATAATTACAAAGAAAATACATATAATAAGCTTAAAATATCACAAATGTTTGTATCTATCAAACATTTACCAGAACCTTCATTGACCCCATACTTAGTTTTTAGCCTCTTTATTATTATTACTCTTTTATGAGGGGAGACAAATATTTGTATATAGAAAAACTAAATCTTTAGTTCCTTTCAGATTAAACCTATTTTTTCTCATAGGTGAATAAATGAATACGTTTTAGTTCCTCTCACGACAAGAAGACAGTGATGGCTGTGAAAGAGTTTCAATGCAATTTATTGAAGCCTAGAAATTGAAACACTATACATGATCCACCATTCTTTTGGTTTCAAGTTCCATCTAGCCTGCAAGGAATCAAATTGGCCCTGCAAGGAATCAAATTGGCCAAGATCTTCTCTTTTATTTGAAAATCTTTATTTATTTGACTTGGGTACAGGTGCAATAAAAGTACCCATACGTACCCAAATGAAGTATCCATTCTTTTTGTAAAATATTTCTGTTGCGTAAGCATTAGTACATACGAGTAGCATACGAGTATGTACATGGTTCGTATACAACATGGTTTTAGGAGTACCCATACCTCTGAGACACATTCTATTTAGGGTACTCTTTCCCAAGAGATTTTCCAATTCCAAAAAAACATGTTCAACAAAACCATGTTAAACTACACACTAACAAGGGTCGAATTTTCATTCTCAACTTCCACTCAATTATGTTACTAGGTAAATCAACTCGAAAAACAGTTTAATAGTTAATTTCAGTATTATGCGATGCACTTCGACCACAAAAAAATCAATAATTTGCAAGACAAGAGAAAAACCAGTACCATGGGGTTTCAGGGAAACAGTCACCCAAAGGAATAAAATGCAAAGAAGGCATAGATAAGAAATCACACGAAATCCATAAAAACCCCCTCGCACAAGCAAAAGAAAAAATCCCACACACAACAATCCCCGAGAATCTCAAAACAAGAGAAGTTCATGACAGATTAATCCGAATATAAGCACATGCTCAGATATTATCTTTTTTCCCTTCCCCGTAAAACCCCATTTTCGTCCCCGAAAAACCCCATTTTCGTCAAGAGCAAGAAGCTTCAAGGGTTATAACCATTCTGACGCAAAAAATGTGAAAGGGGCAAACAATATAAGGTCCGTAAAAAAATTGAATTTTGAATAGAGATTCAGCCTTCCCTCATTCGAAAATGAGTTCAGCACACGAACCCCTCTTCCAGAATGGAAAAAGGAAAGAAAATTTGATAAGGGATAGAAAATTACCTGAATGAGAACAGAGAAAGAAAGGGTGTGTGAGAGGGAGTTGAGAAGGTGAGACTACGACGAAAATGGTGTGATTTAAGGATTTTGATGTCAAAGTGGTTTCCTTAGAAGCATGAGTGGTAGTGAGCAACAGAGCGATCTAAAACAAGGAAGTGCCTTGCCCTTTGACCTCATTTAGCAGTACACTTAGCCCCACACTTGCCAGGGTCACCATAAAAGGCATGTCCTTTTCTTCATTCTTCTATGCACAAATTGTTTTTAAAGGATAAAATAAATTTCCTCTCTTCTCCATTGTTAAGTCAGAAGATAAACAGATTTCCAAACGATTGATAAATCAACCAAGCATTCAGCATCAAGAAATCTTTATTTTATTTTACTTTTTTATAAGCTATAACTTAAACTTTATAATTTCCCTTTAAGCATATTGCTAAAATACAGTCGCATTTTATTTTTATTTTAAATATTTGTCTTTTAGTCCTATATTTTTTTTCAATAAACATGATCCTCTTAAGAACTGACAATCAAAGATTAGAATGAACTCTGGAGAGTTACTTTCACTGGTTAATATTATTTTAACTTATACTAAAACTAATTTGTTTATTCTTATTATCTCTTTAAGTATTTTTTTTAATTATTTTCTATTTTAGTCTATGTTTATTTGAATTAATTTTTTAAAATTATCCTATAAGAACTAAAAATAAATTATCTCTATAATATATAAGGCAATATATATTTATATGTACATATATTAAAAAGACTAAAACATTAGAACAAGGATTTTACAAGTAGTAATAATGAAACATTCTATTTAAAGATAAAAAACATACAATTATATTTCAGAAACTAAAATTATATCTAATATTGCTGCAAGGTTTATAAAATATAAACAAGTTTATATTGCTGCCTGTATATTTTCCTTCATTTTTTTACTGCATACAACTATTGGAATCATAATTGGGTGGGTTGTGTCGCATTTAAATTAGTTTATTACTGAAATACTTTCCATGATTTATTTTCGTATTTGAAAACTAGTAGAGAAGTAGCATAATTTTTATTTTAGACAGTAACGTGTAGCATTAAATAATTTTCTTGTTGTGAACTTTGAAGTATAATTTGGAGCAAGAATGTAAATATTCATAGCTGTTCTTGTCCCTACCCACCCTCAAAAAGAAATTGTTTCTTGGCCACAACAAGCAAATAATTTTCAAGAATTTATAGACAGTGGTGTTGACAGTTAGATCCCACATTTTAATATCCCACTTTAGGTACAGCAGCCAAATGACCAAGCTTCATCATACATCATCAAAATGCACTCTCAAATTGATTTAACATATACCAGTAAATGTTAATATTTCAAAATAGTAATATTCATTTAAAAATGAATTTTTCTTAACCGATACTCAATGAAAATTTTTAAAAATATAAAAATAAAATTATTTTTTACATAAGTTATAGTTTACTTTATATAGGTTACTTATCTATAAGTTCATTTGTAGGAAAATTATTTTTAACTTACACATGAATTAATTTTAGTTTTTGTAAAAGTTAACTTCTTTATATATTTTTTTAATTTTATTTTATGAAACTCGTCTAAGCATGTTGAAATAGTTAATAGAATTGTTTGTCTTTTAAGTGTTGATCAATTTCTGATTTTACATCTAATACGAAATATGTCAAAGTAAACTATAGTTCCCTCAATAAGTATCCCTTTTTCTTTTGTGAATAGAATTTTTTTTTGGAGGAAATTCTTTGTGAATGCTTATTAACAGGCAAGCAATAAAAAATGTAGATACCAGGTGTAGTATAAATAACACAATAACGTCCCCTAGAAGGGAAGGGAAGGAATAAATGTTTTGAAGCCCTTAGAAAAAACTTTAAAACTAAGTTATCTTAGGAGAAAATCTAAGGAGGCAAGAAAGCAAATGTGTTGTCAGCTTCTCATTTTCGTAAACTTTCTAATGAGAAAAACAGGGAAAAGGCCTTTCTTGAGCAAGTAAAAGTGTGAGTCCAAAGTGATCAAAATAAGTTTCCTTGCCGCAAGTTAAGTTGGATATGGATTTTCATAAACTCTCAAATTCATCTTACAAAGTGTTCTTTGTTAGCAGGCAACTAATTAAACATGTTTGGTTCACAACAAAGAGGTTCTCTCACACATGTAAAAAGAACTTCACTCGATTATTTAATGCAAATGACATGAGAAATTCAAAATGGAGGTTACAGGAGTAATCACTACCTCAACATTTATTTATGTTGTAATGTGAACTCTTAACGAATCAAGGTAGTGGTCTCATGAAGGAAGATTAGGACAGCTAAAATTTCCTTTACTTCCTTCTAAAGATATTCTTAATTTAACAAAACTGTCATCGTCCTTCCCATGCAACAATATCTACATATGCCTCGTCAATTATCATTTACAAGTTAGAGCCCTCAGACATATTCATTCACAGGAACCATGAAAAACTTCCACACAGCACTTATCTTCCTCATCGGGTTTGTTTCCTCTAGTCTGTTTCAAGATTCAGTTGCATCTGTTGTTTCAACAGGAGACTTCAATAAGGACTTCTTTGTGATATGGTCTCCCACCCATGTGAACACATCTGCCGATGGACAGACAAGGAGCTTGAAACTGGACCAAGAATCTGGTACTAACTGTAAACTTTAATTTAAAAACCTACAATATCAAAACCAAATATTCTTTCTTAGCCATGAGTTTGAGTTAATTATTGTTGCAGGAGCTGGTTTTGCTTCAAACCAGATGTTTCTATTTGGACAAATTGACATGCAAATCAAACTAGTGCCAGGTGATTCTGCAGGCACTGTCTTGGCCTATTATGTAAGCAGCCCTTTACCCTTCTTTTTTTCTGATTGCTCATAAAAGTATACTAATTTAAGCTTGGCAATAAACTATTACAGCTTACCTCTGATCAACCTAATCGAGATGAGATAGATTTTGAGTTTCTTGGCAATGTCTCCGGGCAGCCATATATTCTACAAACAAATATTTTCGCAGATGGAACAGACAACCGAGAGGAGAGAATTTATCTGTGGTTTGATCCAACAAAGGACTTCCATACTTATTCAGTGTTGTGGAATATGCACCAGATTGTGTATGCCATCTTCTACATTCAATGAAATCTTTCTATAGCCTAAATTGTATTGCACTAACATGCATGATTAAGTTTTATAACATGTCTAACTTTTTAAATCAGTTTCTACAGCATGTAAGCTTAAAAAGTGTTGTGTTTTTGAAAAGGGTAGTTGCAAAGATGAGTTTGGCTTTTGCAGGTTGATGGTGGATAGGATTCCTGTAAGAGTGTATAGAAACCATGCGGACAAGGGTGTAGCTTTTCCTAGAAAGCAGCCAATGAGTCTGAAAGCCACTCTCTGGAATGGTGATAGCTGGGCTACACGACGTGGCCAAGATAAGATTGATTGGACAAAGGGTCCTTTCATAGCTTCATTCAGAAATTACAAGATTGATGGTTGTGTGTGGAAAGGGAACCCAAGGTTTTGCAGAGCAGCTAGCCCTGCCAATTGGTGGAACCAAAACAGTTCTAGCACACTCACATCCACACAAAGAAGGTGGTTCAAATGGGTCAGGAAATACCACATGATTTATGACTATTGCCAAGACAATGAGAGGTTCCAAAACAATCTTCCTAGGGAATGTTCTCTTCCCAAATATTGATCACAAAGGAGGATCATTGCTTCGATCTCTCTTCTCTTTTTCCTTTCGGTTTTAGCTTCAGATGTGTTACTAACATTGCTCTTATGTTTAATGCCAATTACTTGAAATCTGGATTTCAAATGGTCACTATTTTTAAAAGACAATAGTAGAATTGTGAAACATCATATTTTTATTTCAAATGTTAAGAAAAGTGAACAAGATATTGAGATTTCAAAAGACTATTCTTTTGTTAAAAAACCGTTTAAAACACTAATTAAGAATGTTATTATAATTTATCAATTTTTTAAATTAATTTATAATTAATATGTTATTATTTGAATTTTAATAAATGTATATACTAAGAATTTGAAATATTTAAAAAATTCTTTGTCAATTATATTAAAAGTAACAAAATAGATGAGTTGATAACTCTGGCGAAAAATGATAAAATAAGTTTAATTTCTTATTTTATAAAACTAATCTAAATTGAAAATTTTAATTAAAAAATACTAAATATTCATAATTCTAGCCAAATTTCATTTGAATATAAATATTATATTACTATTAAAGGAATTGAGTTAATAAAATATATTAATAATAATAATAAATATATTTAATTTTTAAAAAGATATTAAAACTAAAAAATATATAGTAAAAAACCCAAGCTTTAGCACCTAATATTTTTTAAAAATACTTTTAATGCTTCTTGTATCCTATCATTCATGACCAAACTTAGATTTGTATGATGCGTATGTACTCTGAACGAATTAATAGTTTATAAGATGAACCTTCAACTCGAATATTAAACTTAACATTAATATATGAGTGAAGACTTAGTTATTCTTTAACGAAACCAATATCATGAATCCTCTTTGAAACGATTGAATCATGTAACTATAAATATAATAATATATATTTGTATAAGCCTTATATTTTAGGAATAATAATAAAAAAAATACAGTTTCCCAATGCTTCAAGCTCTTTTTTTTTTTTTCATTAAAATCTTGGTACTGTGATGTTTAAATTTTTCATAAAAAAATATTTAAATTCACTCTATAAAAAGCAGCATAAACCTAACTAAAGGAGACATTCGAACTCTCCAACTTAGAGTCACTTTTCTTTGGACAAAAACAGTTCCCACACCTAACCATCATTATTGAAATATATTAGTGACATGGGTTACTTAACACCCCTCTATGTTTTTCAAACTAGACAAATCAACATTTCAATTCCAACTTATTTCATCATGAGATATTATTTATATTAGACCACTACTTCCTTCACTTCCATAGTTTTGGTGAATTTTGGTAATGTGAAAAAGACTGAAATATCTTTAAATAAATACAATAAAAAACTCAATTATTCTGAATCATATCATCTTCCATCTCTATACTCCTACACTGCTATTACCCATATCACTGTCACTGTTAAGGATGTTATCTGCATCGCATTTTTTTTACTGTCATTGTTGAATGCTGCACTTTCGTAGGATGATTTTTCGTGAATTTAGTCACTATTCCGGATTAAAATCTGGAAAATTGTTGGATTGCAAAATCCGAAAATTTTATTTCTTCGAAATTATAATTTCTTTTGCTTGGATTAATCTATTCGTAATAATTTTCCATATTACATAATTCAAAATATAAATTCAGTCCACACATTCTTATTTATTTAAGGGTATTGAAGTTTTTTTCATAAGAGTGTTTTGGAAATGTAAGATTTTATGAAGGTGCTTGAAGAAGCTACAGGGGTGGAGGAAGAACCAGTCTTTGTATTAAATATCACTTACAAAAATCTAATAATTTTAATTTTCTCTTTGAAATATTAATCTAATTTGTCTCTGGAAAAGTCTTAATCCATTATTGAAGTCTCTAAAGAAAAAAAAGTATCTTTTGAATTTCTTCTAAAATAACACTAAGTTTGTAGCTCGTAACTCCAAAACAGTAAAGGTTCTTGCTCTATGAAAACTTTTAGTAGCATTAGTTCAGGTTTTAATTTATTCATGTTACTTATTTATATTTTCTAAATATACTACTGTATCTTTCTTTTATAGTTTTATTAAAATATTTTTTAACTTGAGAAGTGTAACTTCTTTTTAACATTTCAGAAAATATCTTTTGGAAATTAGAAAATCAATTTTGAAAAATACTTTTGGAATGTCAATTTTTAGGAAAACAAATTAGACATTTTTTTTTTTAAATTATGATGTGTTTGCTATGCATTTAACTTTGATTCACATACATGTTTACTATTTATTAAGACCTGATTTTTCACCTTCCATATATTTAATATAATTTAAGTCATATTTTTGTGATTTTTGTTCATAGATTTCTTAAACATATTTTTCACTTCCATCAATTATTTACTTTTATGGTCTCCCCCCACTTTATCAATTTTTTTTATAATTTCATAAATTTTATAATGAATATTGATGTAATATTGTTAAATTTTGTAAATAAGTATGTAGTAGGTGTTATATGTCTTTCCGTGAATTGTTTAGGATACATTTTATAATTTTACACATCTTTCATATAAGCAAAAAAAAATTACAGGTTCTGCTATCTTCTAGTTAAATTTGAAGTTTCACCTTCAAAAATTCTATTTTATTAAATATATTAAATAATTAAAACACTAAATTTAAGAACCACGTAAATTACTGTATATAAGTTTTATAATTGTTCATTAGATTAATAATTTTTTCTTCTCTCCGCAATCATCAATATCTAACCAATACAATCAATTTCTCATGACACAGCATTACAGATTAGGTTAGATGGTTAAAATAATTTTAGAAATTATATATAATTTTTTTATTATATCTGCAAGTAACTACATTTGCTTAAAGACTCTATTAATATTTGCAATAAAAATTAGTTCCTATTTAGTATCATTAAAATAATTTTACAAATTGAATTTAGTTGTTTTCTTTTCATGCTTTAGAAAGAAATTAAAATAAAGTGGTAAGCTGAAACTAAAACGAGGCCGTTTAGGTTTGGGGAAAATGTGGCCGCCAAAACAAAACCCTCGTCCGTGCTGAGTTGTGTCTTCTCTTGACACTGTGTCTGTGCCTTTGACGGAGACGGAGGTGAGGACGCGAAGTGACGGAAACGTAACCGTCAGAGGCATTGAGAAGGGTGAGCACAAGATATGGCAGAGAGAAGAAGCAAAGAGCTTCTGCAGTTGGAGCACAAGGGCACACCCCTTTCTTCCTTAGGTCTGTCTCTTTTTTCAATGTAATTTGTTTTCTTATTTTCCTTTTTCTTGGGAACTCATGATGAATTCGCCTTCGTTTTGCAGAATCTGCTCTTCTTCTAAGTGGCAATAAAAGAGAAGCAGACACTCAAACTAGGAGATTGCCCTCTCATGGCACGCCCCTCACTGCTCCACTTCCCCCAAGCCAACGTACTGTTTCAAATTCATCCCAAGTCTTTAAGTTTTAAGTGTTTTTCATTAAGCCGTGCTTCATATATGGGTTAATCTCTCCAAAGTTAAAGTTGGTTATGGATGCTAGTTCTTTAATCTGCTTATGTTTCTTATCCGTAATTTTAGTAAGGTTACTGATGACTGAGAGACCTCTCTATACCTGGTGTCTACCATTACCATTCCTCTCGTGCTGTGCACAAGACACTTTCAACTACTTCAGAATCAATAGATTTAATTACTAGAATTATATTTGTCAACGATTTGTATACCTTTTCTAGAATTACCCTTAAACTATTGGATTTCATATTTTGCTCCGGACTAGCTGAAGGTGATGATCATGTACCTCCTTGGAGAGTCTCTTGATTTGAGCCTTCAAGTCGGATGCTACGGGTTTGATTCTCTTTAAGTGGTCTTCTTGTTGCGTATAATACGGGGAGGCGAATTGCAAGGATTCTAAGGCTCATGTTAGTGAGAGGCAAGTTAAGAGGTGGCTAAGATTAGAGAAATAGAACACCTTATGTAGGCTAATGTGAAACATTTTCAGTCTCTCTGTCTGTGCATGATGGTGTCAGTTGGGTTTTTTCTGCCTGTTCGTGTGGGTTTTTGTAATTGTCTTTGTATATTAGTGGCCTCTCGAGAAATTTACGTCACTTAATTGCTAAACTTTTGGTTTGAAGAAGGGTGACTGACAGAAAAAAGATAATGTTGCCTTTTACCTGAATAATATTTCACTCTTCAATTGGGTTTATATTACACTGCCCAGTTATATTCTGCTTATAAGCATTGGTACTTTTAAGAATGTAGCACAACTCTAAGAGGACGAAGTTATAAAATTTTGTTTGCTGATGCAGTTTTAGGGAAGGTTAAAGACTTCCTGGGAGTAATGTCAGAAGCAAATAAGCGGCTGGAACTTGATGCAAAGGTTAAATCTGGTTCCCGATTGAATCCATTTTTTAAACTACTTTTCAACTGTTTTTTCTCTCTAGTTTTTTTTTTTTTTTTTTTTTTTTTTTTTTTTTTTTTGTATACTTCATAGCTCTAATATATACATACACATATATAAATATATTATCTGTAGGACCATCCAGAGAATTATGATATTGAAGAGCTAACTGGAAATGAATCCGAAGTTATTGAAATGGTCAGTGTCAGTCACTCTATTTTCTCTCTTTGTATATCTAGCTGTTTATATGTTACTGACTTGCCAATGGTGAATAAAATTATTTATTTTTCTTTCATTTTCAATCCTTGCAGGATTTGATGCTTGGTGTTGCTGATCTTAAAACACCGGAGGCGGTGGCTGCTGCTGAATCTGCAATTTCCACTTGTCAGTCTGTGATTCCATTGGCTGCTGATGGTAGTGATACAGATTCGGAGGGTGGTGGTGCTGATGATGACAGTGAGGATGATGAAATAGAAAGCAGTGATAATTATTGCAAGGATGGAACCAATGGTGAAAATGGAAAAGGGTCATTAACTAAAGAATGTATTTCTGGTAGGGATAATATTCAGGAAAAACCAAAGGGAACTGGTCATTCCAAAAAACGTCCAAGGATAGTCGAGCTCTCATGAGCCTAACGGGTTTTTGAGGACTAGAGCCTCGTGTTATAACATTCAAGGTATATTCATACATCTGGTTGGTTTGACTTATGCTGAATTCAAATATAACATAGCAGCCCACACTCTTGAGATGTGATGCTGTGGGAAAAATATTTCATTCAAGGGGGGCAACTGGTAAAGGGATACTGCTTGCTTGCATGTCTTCATTGTACAGTTCTCTATTTTTAAATTATTTGCGTACGTGCATTATTTAAGTTACCGTCCTTATTAATTTTTCTTCCCCTCTCGAATGAGAAAAGAAGATAATACAGAAGAGACTAAGCACATATCACCACACGAGCTGTGATAAATAATAACAAGTATTGTAGGAAATAGCAGTGTTAAAAATAAGTTTTTGTCAGAGATTTAGTTGAAATTTATTTTTCCATTTGTTGAAACTTATTTAGATGCAGAATATCATCCTGTTGAAAATGGAGGTTCTGGGAATTTTTGTCCGATAAATTCTGCGGACACAGAATATAAGGAACATTTGGTTTGTCTATACAAGATTAGGAAAGAACAACTTCCATGTGTTCCTCTACCCTGCATTCTGGTTGAAAGAATTGACTTTATTTATTCTGAAAATGCGCGATGTTTATGACTACTACCACAATTATGATAAAAATCTAGCGAGGATATGGGTCAGTAACTGAAGTCTTATTGACCGATTCTTCAGATGATCAGTTATTATTGCACTTGATCCTGTTATCCTTGAATTGAAGTCCCATAATTGCATGTCTTCAAGGTCTGGAGCTCAATCCGTAGAAAATGAAGGTTCTAGAGGCACTGGGAGTGTGATAGAATGGCTATTAAGCAAATAAAGGTTTAATGGAAGCCAAGGTGGGTCTTGCAGCTACATTTTCTTGAACGCAGAGTAGCCCAACGAGGATCCATGTCAATGTAGTTATATTTCATTTCCATAGTAACATACATTAACAGGTTAAAGTATATATAAATGGAATAATAATAACAATAATAATATATAAAAAGTAAAAAATCAAATAAAATAATATTATAATAAAAAATTCTCCTTTTATTTCTCTTCATTTCTTCTCAATCAAATTTTTTTTATTTTCGCTTTGCTTTGCGCCGATAATTTGATCAATTATATGATAATAAAAACTGATATGACATATTAACATTGAAGAAAATTATGTGCTAATGTTTTTAAATGAGTTTTTCTTAAAAACAAACACACATTATATTAGTATAATCAAAAGTCAAATATTAATTTAAATTAGAATATTATAAACAGGATTATTAAATTAACTATTTGTGATTAAAAATTATTTATATTTAAATAGAAGACGTATTTTCTTTTAGTTATAAATGTGAACGAAGTAACTTATTGTTTTAACATAATCTGAATTTTGAGTATTTAACTTTATAACTCATGTGCAAAAAATAATGTTGTCCCTACAATGTAGGATGACAAGAAGGAGTCCACTGGAAAATCTGCAAAAGCGTGTTCATTAAGAAGCAATTTTATACAAATTTATAAGTCATTGACGATAGGCCAAATTGGTTTTAAAAAGGTTTTCAATAGCAAATTTATAAGCATCGTTCACTGACACGTTTCTATTTTTGTTAATCATAATATTTTATTGGCAATTAAACGCAGCTTGCTGTGATGTTTATTAGCTGCTAAGTTATAGGATATTTATCTTGTTTGTTCTTCTAATAAGAGTTTGGATAATCATTTAGATATTAAGTCATTTTAAATTTAATTGTTTTTGCTAAGCAAGACAAATATAATATGTGAAGCAGATATATGCTTTTCCATGAGTAACATCATTAATAGATAATTGTGTTTTTGTATTCTGTAGGCATTTTTTATTTAAATTTTTTCTTGAAAAATGATTTATTAAAAAACGTCAATTTCTGCTAAGAAAACTCGGTATTTGTGTTGACCAAGACTAGGTGGGACGACTCATTTCTACTTTTTTTGTTATCTTTTTCTAAAAAAACACGGTTTCGATGTTTCTTGTATTTTTCCATTCAAATATTATCTCTTTTACGCAATCATTGAAAATTTTTAAATATTAAATACGTGAACATCCTCTTTAAAAAATTAAAATTTGATTTATCATATTAAGAAACTAGTTGGTTTGATTATGTTTATATATATATATATATATATATATATATATATATATATATATATATATATATATATATATTATGTACATGCATGATCAAAAAGTATTATGCTTACATTAGTTTATATAAGTATTATTTTATAAGTAATACGATTGACTTTCATTTCGAAAATTTATCCAGATCTAAAAGTAATTTTTAAGAGAAATTTAATTAAATATGGATGAATATGATATAACAATTTAAAAGTAAAGTTGAAGATCTTATATATTATATAGAAGATCGATAATGTAAATCTTATTTTATAAATTAGTTTGTGTAAGGTTAAGTTAGTTTAAAATCCACTTTTAAATATGTAAGATAATTTTATAGGTATCTTGTGTTACTTGTATCAAGATGTTATCTAATTACCTATAAAATATCTAGTTACATACAAATTGGGAGAATGTGACGTGATTAGGTGTGATGATATGATAATTTAGAAGTAGTGTTGAAGATAATACTAACTGAACATAATGTTAATTATAAGTATATAAGTGAGTGCAAACATCAACTTATAAATTAGTTTTGTAGGGTTGAATTAGACTTAAAATCTACTTACTGAGTGTTATTTGAGTATAAAATATTTCATTTCTTAAATGAATATATTATATATATATATATATATATATATATATATATAATAACTTGATTTTTATATAATTTTCTAAATTTTACCCTTTATTTATATTTTATTCTTTTTATTAAAAGAATTTTTTAGTATTTAAAATCTCACATTAATTAAAAATAAGATCAAATTATAATATATAAATAAATTACAATTCTTATGTTATAAATAAATTTTATAAGATTGAGTTAGATATAAATTTATTAACTAAATCATATCAAAATTATTTTGTAGCCTAATTAAGTATTTTGGAACTATAATATCATTATTATTGATCCACTTAAGGTTATAAGATTGTTTTGTGATATTTTTTATTAACTTATAAGAAAAATTAGATAGTCAAATAAAAATACTATTTGTTAGCTTTATAATCAAAATTTATTCAATTGTTGTCTTTGAGATGAAACTTAGTTTTCTTTCTATTTTCATAGTGCATAAAGAAATCTCTTTCAATTTATATATGTGGGGAAACTAAAAAACATAAATAGATAATCTATGGTAATTATACGTGGAAAGATTTGACATCTTAACTAAGTACAATGAATTTAGATAACATGTCATTTAAATCATTAAACATGATTAAAATATACATTCAACTTAACTTCTTGTACAAAAATTTATATTAAAACATAGGAATAATGTAAAGTACATAGTTACTACAATATGGTCTCTCTTTTCTTTGTCATTCTTAACTTCAATTTTCAGTCTTGATCTATGGTCATTAGAAGTTAATTGTAATTTTATTCAGACACTTCATTAGAAGGTACTTATAATTTTATTCAGACCCTCAACTCAATTACAGGAAATAATAATTTCAAAAGAGTTCTCAAAGATTTATTACCTGTTTTTTTTAGTACATACACTATGTTCTAAGTTGGAGGGTTATACATACGAATAGTTGATTTAAACCAAATAGATCCAATATCTTCTTAATATTGATTCTAAAATAGATTTATACACGATTATATTAATGAATAATTACATGATAATTTTACAAGTTTTATAAAAATTCAGAAGTATACTAATAATATATCAATATCTGAGATTAGAGTCCACATTTAAACAAACTAAACATTACATTTTTATATACAAGGTAATTTTGAATTTTTGGAACAAAATATCAAATATAAATTGTGTTTAAAGAACACAATTGAGAAAACATGTTTTGTGAAGATAGTTAAATGATATTTTTGAAAAAATAATTATAATTATCTAAAAAACTTAACAGATAAAATATAAAATATATATTTATTTAACAGCATAATTCTATTTATTTAACAGCATAATTCTAATAAAAATGAGTAATCTCCTTTCTTTAAAAATTGAAAAAGAAAAATACTAAAGTGTCCTTGATGTACAGTGAGTTGTCACAAAGAATGGGTCTCCCTTCATTATTCTGCCATGTGAAAAGTGTAGTATTTCCCTTGACTCATTTAGAACTATGGCGTGGTCAACCTTTCTTTCTGTGGTGTTATTATTATGAAAAAAAAAAAAAAAAAAAAGAAAAAAATCTGCCTTAAATAAATATCACTCAATAACAAACATCAGGATGAAGTATGATGAAGTCATTTTAAATACAAACTCTAAGTATGCAACTAGGTATGTCCAGATAAAAAAAATTGAAGTGAATAATAATTTTAATAAAATTGTATTTATAAAAGATATTTATTGTCTTTAAAAATGATTTGAATTTTATAGGTGGTTCACCACAGTTTAATTATTGTAAAGTTGGTGGGTGAAGGAAAAATATGCAAAAGTTTGTCCATCATCACCTCTTTTTGAACTACGAAAGAGACTGACAATGAAGAAAAAAAGCATTTGAACAAATAGAAAATGAGGGAAAGCAAAGGGAGCACTCCAGCCAAGAGAAAAGATCAATTTTCCACACAAAATCTAGAAGAAAACCAGAGCATATATGTTATTTAGGTTCCTTTAATTAACTTCTCTAATATTTCAATTGATATTTCAAAGTTATTTAAAAATGCTTTAATTTATTTTTTAATCAATTTAATTTTAAAATTATAAAATATTACACTGTCTAATTTAATAAATATTAATAAAAAAATCCAAACACTATTCTAGGTGCTCTCTAATAAGGGTAAACCGGAGGGATTGAAAGTATGGGTGCATGCCTCATAGAATGAGTTACGTATCAATTTTTTTATTTCATAATTTATTATTTTATTTATAAATGATATATATATATATATATATATATATATATATATATATATATATATATATATTATATATATATATATATATATATGTATATATTAAAGTACACTTCATCTTATAAATATTTTTTTTTAACTTTTATTTAATTAATATATCAAATTAAATAATTAAAACATTATATTAAATTATTTTATTATAATTAATAATTTAATTTAATTTTTAAGTATTAATTATTTAATTTATAGCATCTTTCAAATATTAAAATAAATTATTAACTTTATTAATTATTTTTTATTTTTTAATTAAAAAATAAATAGACAGAAGATGTCACAACACGTGGATGAATGGATGAATTAAAAGAATCCAACTCTTCCCGTCAAATTATGTCACAACCACCTACTTTACCACTCATAGCGAATCTGTATTTTTAATGGTTTTATATATATATATATATATATATATATATATATTATTTAATTCTATAAAATTTTATTTATTATATAAAAATAAAAATTAAATATATTATATAATGTACATATTATATTAAGTCATCTTATAATAAAAAATATCATATAAAATTAAACTTTCTAAACATTCACATATTAATTATATATATTTAAAATATGGGGGATTTGATTTTTTAAATTTATGGGGATTTCCCACTATTTCTTATTTATTTTACTTTTCTAATACATTATGCTTTAATTTTGTTTACTCTTTTAATTTTTTATTAAATTAAAGTTGAAGATAATTTTTCATTAACAATATATTTCTAATGTATATGAGTTAATTTTATTATTGATGCACCAAAATATAAAGAAAAATAATTTTTAAGTTACCAGTAATTAAAAATATTTTTATATTTATTTTTTGCATATATTTATCACAATTTTTTTCTTATTTTTCTCTTTCCTTTCTTTTATTTATTTTCTCCATAGAAGACATCATAAAAGAATATGGATAGAAACATAAAGGAAGGTGCTTGAATAAAGGACAAGGATTGTGCCACTGATTGACTGATTAATGCTACACCCAATGTCACGACATTGGCAGAAGAGTTTGAGATTTTTCACTTTCCACAACTCATTTATACAGTGGTACCAATTATGAATTATATGAAGTCAGAAGCAAGTTTAAATAAGGATTGCTTTCTTTTGTAAATCTATAAATTTTGTATGTTAAATTTGATGCGATGTTAATATATTAATTTTTTTTAGTGTAAAATGGATTTATTTTAAGTTTAACATTAATATGTTATATAAGAATTATAATAGGAATACATTTTAATTAAAAAATTCTATTGATTTGAAGCCTTTGAAAAACAAGACAGGCACAATTAATTTTTCATTCTACATTGAATACATTAAGTTGTAGGTAGGGACAGAACAATCGAAACATTGAACAAAATAAAAAACTACGATAAGCATGCAACTTAAGCTTCAAAGTACCCCTATTGCATCAATTCTAGCGAGGGTATGTCTCAGTAATTGGAGCCTCATCGACCGAATACTGAGTTGATTTGTTTGTGGATTCACTCGATCCTGTTTCCCTTGAATTATGCTCCCATGACATGATGTTTGGAAAGCTTCTTGTGCCACTTTCCACAACAAATGCAGGTTCAGAAGGTATTGGGAGATTGAGAGAGTAGCTATTAAGCATGAGCACAACAGTAGCCATGGTTGGTCTGGCATCCACATTTTCTTGAACACACAGTAACCCAATGTGGATACATCTCATCATTTCATTTCGGGAACCGTTCATTAATGTGGGCTCTACAATATTTGCAATTGTTCCATCCTTCCAGTTTCGCCATGTCTGCATGAATTTCTCAAATGCATGTTCGTTACTTCTCAGATTTCATTTGAACAGTTGTTATGTGAAGGAACAAGTAAATTTCTAATCTTATTATTCTGATAAAGGAGAGGGAAGATACAGTGAGAAGAAAAGAAAGACTTACAATGCTCAATAGATACTCCACTTTCTCCCCGTGACCAGAACCAATGCTTTTTCGGCCACTTACAATCTCAAGAACCAGTACACCATAACTAAAAACATCCGATTTTGTTGAAAACTGACCATATATTGCATACTCAGGTGCCATATATCCACTGCGTGCCAACCACATGCAAGTTTAATTACTCATAAAACTTATGAAACTTCAGTGTAAAACAGTTTATACAAATTAAGTTTCTACAATAATTATATTATATTATTTTACTTACTAGGTTCCAACAACTCTATGTGTATTTGCTTGACTCTGATCCATGTGAAACAATCTTGCCATCCCAAAATCTGATATCTTAGGATGCATGTTTTCATCTAAGAGAATGTTGCTTGCTTTAAGATCTCGATGTATAATTCGCAGTTGAGAATCCTCGTGGAGATAGAGAATGCCTCTTGCAATACCTCTAATGGTTTGGTAGCGCATTTGCCAATCCAACTGTGTTTTCTTTATTGGATCTATATATACACACCGAAACCATATGAACATTATAAAGCAATTTTAGTTGAGTGTCTTGAATCAAAACCAAAGTCATAGAGTAACAGTCTAATTATGCAGATATTCGACTTTACCAAATATGAAGTAATCAAGACTTTTATTAGGAACAAATTCATAGATAAGCAGCCTTTCTCTTCCTTCCAAGCAGAAACCAATTAGCCTAACTAAATTTCGGTGTTGAAGCTTAGCCAATAAAAGCACTTCATTCTTGAATTCAGTATCTCCTTGCTCGGAATCACTTGACAACCTTTTGACAGCAATTTCTTGTCCATTGGAAAGCCGACCCTGAAAATATATCAGTCAACGATAGCAAATCTCTGAGACAAATTACATGATGTATCATATTTTGATGAAGGTTTTAACTGAATGAAAATACGGTCTTACTCTGTATACAGCTCCAAACCCGCCTTGACCAAGTTTATTAGAATCAGCGAATTCATTTGTAGCAACTCGGATGGTTTCAAAATTGAATACCAATGATTCGGCAAACGTAACTTCATCTTCATCATCACTATCTTTTTCTCTTTCAACTTCACATGCATGAGGAGAGGGGTAATATTAGTGAGTATTTGGACATGATAAGTGAATGCAAGGAAAAAAAAAAAAAAAAAAAAAAAAAAGAAAAAAAAAAATATAAAAAAAAAAAAAAAAAAAAAAAAAAACAGAGAGAGATACAATTTCAAAATAATAAGAAACAGAAGGAAATAGCTAAATAGATTTCCCCTGTTACCTGGCCAGAAATAATTTGAGCAAAACACGCTTTGAACAAAGGAATCATTTATATTTTTTTTACTACATATGACGGCAAATCCATGTTTAGAGCCTTACTTTCAATTTTTTTTCTTGGCTTCCTCACTGTCAGATATATGCAAAAAAGACTGAGCGCTAAAACAACACTAGCAACTGGCACTGCTATGGCGATGATAGTTCGTGACGTGTTGCTCTTTCCTGCAGAAACCAGAACCCTCAAGGTAAGAATAATAAAACATCCTAAGTAAAACAACAACTCAGACAGAGGAAAAGTGTTGGTGGAAGAAAACTTCTCCATAAACCTTAGAAAAATAAAATAAAATAAGATAAAATCAACTTCTCCATAAACCTTGCGAATGTAAAGAAGTGTTGTTGGCGAAGCGAGAGGGTGGTGCGGTGGTTGGTGGTGGTGGTGCATCTCCTTCCAACTTGAGTGTTGGTCCATAGAAGATATAAGGGTCAAATCTAATTCTACAACTGGGCTTCAAAACATTGCCTCCAGCCTTGCCACTACAGCAAACTGGGATTTCTGAGATAGCTTCATCCAAACACTTAGAGCAATCTTCGGATGACAAATCAGGCGTGCACATCGTGTAAGCGTATATGGTTTGAAAATCTGGAGCAGGTGCACTGCCTGAAGCATACTTCCGGCGAGAGTCACCAGACACAGTTGTGCGTGTCAGATTCCTCATCAAGGTTTGAAGCGCTGCGTTGAATTGCTCCACCGAACCCCTTACTTCCAAGGTGTACACAAGTAGCACCGTGGGTTGACTCTCCATGAGGCCAAATATGGAGCGGTTAGAGTAGCGCAAGGTGCATTCACCAGGCCACACAATTGCTTCTTTCTGGTTTGGACAGTCCCTTGCGAAAGCTGTTCTGGAATCGTTGAGGCATTTGAGGCATTTGTCCCGTGTAAGGTCGCCTCTACAGACCCCAATGGCGTATGCTTTGTCTGAGCCTTCGCCATGTGAGAAATTGTAGAAACCGTAGTTGACTTGGGCGTGGGTCGAGAAACTGGACAGGAGGGTGTTGAGGTTGTTGTAGTAAGTGCTATTGACCGTGTAGTTACCTTTGCTGTTGTCACAGGATGTTGTCTGAGAACTGCCCTGCGATATGATTATGATGACAGAGAGACAAAAGAGAAAGAAAGTTGCAGTCATTGTGGTTCAGGCGTAGCACAAGGAAGGAAGAAGAATGAGGATAGAAGCTTGGATAAGGAGCTTTTGTTTCAGACAGTATGAACTGTTTGACTAGTCGCAACTCACTCTCCCAGTAGAAAACAAAGGTTCGGCATGCCGTATTCGTTGGTTAAAGAAGAGAAAAATGAAATTTTGAAAACTCATTTTAATAATAGAAATTTAATTAAAATATTATTATTTTACATTGTCAAGTAAACATTTTTTTACTTAATCAATATAACATATCACTATTTGTTTGAGTAAAATGGAAATAAATAATAAGAGATTATTACTAATTTATTCATTATAAATAGGGTATTGTCTATTCTTAGTTCTACTTCCCACTTTGTCCTGGTTATAGTCTATTATTCAGACACGTTACAAGAGTGAAAGAAATTTGAGTGATGAATGATTTAGCAGATTTTTATTTTTAATTTTTTTTAACAGCTGAAATATAAGTTAGCAACGTTTGTTCCCACCACGCTAAAACTTGAGATGGAATGGAATGAGCTGACATCAGAATAACAAAAGTTTAAATGAAATAAAAGGAGACAATGGAAAAAGCCCGTCAACTTTTGCGTTGATTAAGTCAGTCTTCCCCCGCGTAAATCGGTCCGAAAAAAAAAAAAAACAACTATTTGATAATGATTACAACTAAGTATACATAATAACTACCATTAATTGTTTCAAAAACCATATAATTTAGTCATTTATATTATTATACAATTTGTATACCTTGTTATTTATTGAATTTTTCTATTTTAGATTAAAAAAATTTATTGTTAATAGACACTATTGTATTTTATTAAAATTTAATTTCCTATATTCATTTCAATTTTTATTAATACTTTAAGAACTTATAAAGTTATGTCTTATTTATATTTTAGTGTTATAAAGTTGCGATTTTGTTTTTGTTCAATATTATTTTTATACTAAGTAATTATCACTATGACTATTATTATTATTATTATTATTATTATTATTATTATTATTATTTTGTGTTTGATTGCAATCCAAATGCAGTGGAATTATTGAATATTCTTCTCGTCTATCGATTCACCTGATTTTTACCAATGTTTTTTAAATTAGTTTCTTTGAATATATTTATATTTAATAATTAAAAGTAATTAATTTATAAAAGGTGAAAAAAATTACATCTAATACAACTTTTATTAAATATTAGACTGTAAATGATTTTATATAAAAGTAAATTTTATTTATAAATTGTATCCATTCAATAGTTAATTTAATTAAAATTAAATAAAAATTTTAAGGTGATCAAATTATTCATATCTTAATATATTTTAAAAGAACATGCTATATAGATTTTGATTTATATGAATGAGATATTAAATATTTTAAATTAATAAAATATTTTGTATACATAATTTCACGAAAAGAACTTTCAACTTAAAGATGACTTTTAAAAGGAAAAAAAAACAATGAAAACAATATTAAACTACATAACATCTGATTAAAATTATACGATTTAATTTGACTCTTGTAATAAATACGTAGTTAGATTTAACAAGATTAAAATTAAGAAATAATATAGAAAATTAATTTTATTTACATATTCCTATTAAAGAAAATCATAGGTAGGCTTTCTCTTCCTCCATGTATGAGAGTCTAACTATTTTTTTTTTTTTCTGAAGTTGGTCTATTCGGTGTAGACAGAAAATCGAAGAGAAGTAAGGATGAAAGTAGGTCAAAGAAATGTATTTAAACAAGATGTTGCACTCTATAAGACATTAACATGGATGATGAATGAATCCACTGTGATGAGCAAAATCTAGCGAGGGCATAGCTCAGTAAGTGAAGCTTCATTTTCTGATTCTTGAGCTGATTTAAGTATGGGTTCACTTGATCCTGTTTCCCTTGAATTATGCTCCCATGACTGCATCTCTGGAAGGCTTCTAGTTCTACTGTTCATATAAAATGCTGGTTCTGCAGGAATAGGCAGACTCAGAGAATGGCTATTAAGCATCAATATAATGTTAGCCATGGTCGGTCTATCAACTAAATTTTCTTGAACACAGAGTAAACCAATATGGATGCATCTCAGCATTTCATTCCGTGAATTGCTGTTCAGTGATGGATCTACAATATTTATAGCTTTCCCCTCCTTCCAGTTTCTCCAAGCCTGCAAAATTTGTTATCAGATCATGGATTCACTTCTTCATTCATGTTTTGGAGCATGATATCTTCTAATCCATAATTTTAAGTGGCGAACAAGAAACAACAGTGACAAAAGAAAGACTTACAAAGCTTAGTAGATCCTCCATATTCTCTCCATTATTAATTCCACTGTTTCTCTGGCCGCTTACAATTTCAAGAATGAGTACACCAAAACTGAAGACGTCTGATTTCACTGAAAACTGTCCATGCATTGCATACTCTGGTGCCATATATCCACTGTATTCCAATAATGTAGAATTTTAGTCATACCTCATAATGTTATTATGACTCATCTATGTATCATAAATTTTCATCTATTTCAGTTGCCAATGCCAGTAATTTTCTTAACAAAGCTTTAATTTCTGAATTCAAATTCCTATGGAAGTATTTTATACTATCACTCAATCATACAAGTTGAAGGATTGAAAAGTAATGTTAAAACTTCTCATTGATAGTTTATGGAAGTTAAAGTCTTACATAAGCTACGGTGTAATACTTACTATGTTCCAACAATTCTACTCGTATTTGCTTGAGTTTGATCAATTAAAACTAGTCTTGCCATACCAAAATCTGCTATCTTAGGATTCATCTCATGGTCCAAAAGAGTATTGCTTGCTTTCAGATCCCGATGTATTATCCGTAGTCGTGAATCTTCGTGAAGGTAGAGAATGCCTCGAGCAATACCTCTAATGATTTTGTAGCGCATTTCCCAGTTCAATTGTGGTTTCATGGTTGGATCTGCATATACAGTCACCAGTTTTAACGCTATATCAATAACTAGGCATTGTCTCGGACCAGAACCGAAATATAGAGAGACATTCTAATTATGCAATCATTTAGACCTACCAAATATGAATATGAAGGCTTTTAGTATGTTTTGAACAAGTACTACGGTAAGTGTAACAATCAAATTATGCAGATGTTGAACTTACCAAATATTAAGTAATCAAGGCTTTTATTAGGAACAAATTCATAGACAAGTAGCCTTTCTCTTCCTTCCAGGCCGAAGCCAATTAACCTAACCAAATTTCGATGCTGAAGCTTGGCCAATAAAAGCACTTCATTCTTAAATTCCAAATCCCCTTGCCCAGAATCCCTTGACAACCTTTTGACAGCAATCTCTTGTCCATTAGAAAGCTGACCCTGAAGATAGACGAATCAAGGATAGTAAATCTTTCTACCCCAAGTTACAGGATATACCATATTTTGACGAAGAGGTGTTATTTGTCTGAATGAAAAGTGAAATCTTACTCTGTAAACAGCTCCAAACCCGCCTTGTCCAAGTTTATTAGAATCAGCGAATCCATTTGTAGCATCACGTATGGTGTTGAAGTTGTATTGCAATGACTCAGTAAACGCAATTTCATCTTCGTCACTTTCTTCTTCTCTTTCACCTTCATAAGCATAGGAACTCGAGTGAAATTGAGTTATTCAAATGTGACAGCAGTTAAAAAAAAAAAAAAACAACATCGAGAGATATAATTTCAGAATTGATAACCAGAAGCAAATGGCCAGGTTGGATTTCCATATCACTATGATAGATACTATATCGCATCAATGGATTTTCACGTTAAATTACAAGACTAATCTTTATAACAAATAATGGAAAATCCGAGTTAGACTTACATTCAATTTTTTTTCTTTGCTTCCTGAGTCTTAGATAGATGCAGAGAAGAGTGAGAATCAAAACAACACAAGCAACTGGCACTACTATGGCGATGATAGTCCGTGATGTGTTGCTCCTTCCTGCAGCAATCAGAACCCTCAGTCCATGGATTAAGAGTAATAAGTACAAAGTTAAGGTCACTGCAAATTCATCACTTACTGCAATTTGAGGAAAACATAAGAAATACCTTGTGAAGAAGAAGTGTTGTTGGTGGACGGTGACGGTGGCGCATCGGGGTCTATATTCAGCGTAGGCCCATAGAAGGAGTAGGGGTCAAACCTAATTCTGCAACTGGGTTTTACAACATTGCCTCCAGCCTTGCCACTACAACACCGTGGGATGATTGAGACAGCTTCATCCAAGCACTTTGTGCAATCTTCGGATGACAAATCAGGAGTACACTGTGCTTGACCGTATATGGTTTGAAAATCTGGAGCAGGAGTACTGCCAGTAGCATACTTCCGGCGAGAGTCACCTGACGCAGCTCTGAGTGTTAGATTCCTCATCAAGCTCTCCAGCGCTGTATTGAATTGTTTCACCGAACCCGTTACATTCAAATTGTAGTAATTATCATTCGTAGGTTGGTTTTCCATGACGCCAAATATGGAGCGGTTAGTGTAGCGCAACATGCACTCTACCGTCCACCAAATGGCCTCCTTCTGGTTTGGACAACGCTCTGCCAGAGACACTCTTGAGTCGTTGAGGGATTTAAGGCACTCGTCGGGCTTGAGATCGCCTCTGCAGAGCCCAATGGCATATACTTTGTCTGGGTCTTGGCCATATGAGATATTGTAGAAACCGTAGTCGATTTGTGTGTAGGAAGAGAAACTGGATAAAAGGGTTTTGAGGTTGTTGTGATAGGTGCTGTTTATTGTGTAGTTGCCTTTGCTGTTATCACAGGGTGTTTGGGCTCTGCTTTGTGATATGATTACGATGACGCAGAGACAACGGAGAATGGAAAAGAGGGTGAATGAAAAGGAGGCCATTGTAGTTGTCTTCTTCTTCTGTTCTGAATTCTTATCAAAGCCTTACATAAGTTTTTTGCGTTTGACCTTTTCTTCTGTTGCTTAATGTGAAGTGTTTGATTGAGTATCGCCTGTATAAGTCTTCTTCCAGTCACTAGAAGGGAATAAACGTCACCTCGAATGTAGTATTTGAGGATTTTTGTTAAACAAGAACTCATTATTTTTCTATATTTTTAAAAATTAAGAGAAAAAGATTTATTTAAACAATTTTGGTCTCAACTCCTAAATAACCTGAGACTATTATCATGAATTATGTTGTTTTGTTAACAAATGTAAGGTGAATGAATCATAGCTTTGTTACGTGCTCAGAAAAGCCGAAGTAATTTAGGTGTTGAAACTTGACCCCTTGAATGTAATCACTTCCTTTTTGAATTCGTCATCTCCTTCTGCCGAATGAGGTGAGAAGCATTTGACAGCAATTGCTTGTCTAAAAGTGGCTTTGGGAATATCAGTCAACAAAGATGGTAAATCTATGTTGGGCTAGTTAGATGGAGGATGTATGATAGTGCAGTTTAATGAAGAGTTGAAAGAAAGCATAGTCTTTGCAATTAATATTTAACTCTAAATGTTTGACAGTTTCAACACGAATGAGACCATATCCTTTTGTTTTGGTATTTCTAGCCGGTCCTCACGCTTAGAAATATTAGAAGATGTCAAAAGTTTCATGTCCATGCTCATGCACAAATATCACATACGCTTAGAAATATTAGAAGATGTCAAAGTTTCATGTTCATGCACAAATATCAAGAAAATTAATCATCCATGTAAAGATAATCAAATGAAAAAAAAAAATCATTATCATTGATTTCTCATGTATTAGCCTCGTTATCTCCATGTTTGATAAAATTATCTCGAAACTGAGAAATTAATTCGTAGTGAAAAAGTTGTTAAATTAGTTTATTATATCATAAATATTTGATTAAGATTATTTATCTAGTTAGTTGATAAATATAAATGATAGAAATTGATATATTGATTTTAAAATTTAAAAAAAATATTTTCCAACCACTTTCTTTTATTAAATGTTTTACTTTCAATTAATTTTTATATTATGCAATTTACTATTCATCTTAAGTTATATTTTAAAATATTCTTCAATCAAATTTTAAATAAATACCATATATTTAAGTATACATTGTACTTCCAACAATATGCTTAATATAATGGTTGGAAAAGTGTAATATAAAAAACTGTCATCTATCGAAATCAAAATATTCAAGTTTAATGTTAAAATAATAAATAAGTATTATAAATAGTATAATAGTTAAAATAAATATTGAATGAAATTGCATATTAATTAGAGATATAAACTAATTAGACTACAAAAACAAACATTAATAAGCAAAAATGATAGGTCATATCACAGGTTTCAGTCTCAGGTTAGGCAAAAAAAATGTATTTAACACAAGATTTTGCACTATATAAGACATTTATTTTGGTGTAAGAAAATAAACGTTGATGATGAATGAATCCACTGTGATGACCAACATCTAGCGAGGGTATAGCTCAGTAATCGAAGCTTCATTTTCTGATTCTTGAGCTGACTTAAGTATGGGTTCACTTGATCCTGTTTCCCTTGAATTATACTCCCATGACTGCATCTCTGGAAGGCTTCTAGTTCTACTGTTCATATAAAATGCTGGTTCTGCAGGAATCGGCAAACTCAGAGAATAGCTGTTAAGCATCAGTATAATGTTAGCCATGGTCGGTCTGTCAACTAAATTTTCTTGAACACAGAGCAAACCAATATGGATGCATCTCAACATTTCATTCCGTGAATTGCTGTTCAGTGATGGATCTACAATATTTATAGCTTTCCCCTCCTTCCAGTTTCTCCAAGCCTGCAAAATTTGTCATCAGATCATGGATTCACTTCTACATTAATGTTTTGAAGCGTGTAATCTTCTAATCCATAATTTTAAGTGGCGATGAAGAATTAACAGTGACAAATGAAGACTTACGAAGCTTAGTAGATCCTCCATACTCTCCCCATTATGAATTCCACTGTTTTTCTGGCCGCTTACAATCTCAAGAATGAGTACACCAAAACTGAAGACGTCTGATTTCACTGAAAACTGTCCACGCATTGCATACTCCGGTGCCATATAACCACTACAGACCAATATAGACAGTATTATTATTTTCGTTTCTAACGCCATTGACAGCTTTAGATCTGAATTACTGTTAAACGTTTTTTTACTCTATCACAACTATACGAAACAGATTGATTCTAATAACTACCTAAGATTCAAACTCTGTGAACAGTTACTAATTCATGATTTGGTGAAAATTATTGATAACAGTTATCTTCGATGGTTGATTGAAATTAAATTCTCAACCATCAACAAGCTGTAACATATTCTAATACTTACTAGGTTCCAACAATTCTGCTTGTATTTGCCTGAGTTTGATCGATTAAAACCAGTCTGGCCATGCCAAAATCAGCTATCTTTGGATTCATCTCTTCGTCCAAGAGAATGTTGCTAGCTTTGAGATCTCGATGGATAATTCGTAGCTGAGAATCTTCGTGAAGGTAGAGAAGACCTCGAGCAATCCCTCTAATGATTTTGTTGCGCTTTTCCCAATCCAATTGTGCTTTCATGGCTGGATCTGCGTATATATAGCCGCCAACAGTTTTAACCCTGGATAATTTAGGTTTGTATTAAGCAAGAAGTGAAATATAGAAGAGCAGTCATAAAAGGTACCGAATATGAAATAATCAAGGCTTTTGTTGGGAACAAATTCATAGACGAGTAGTCTTTCTCTTCCTTCCAAGCAGAAACCAAGGAGCCTAACTAAATTTCGGTGCTGAAGCTTGACCACTAAAAGCACTTCATTCTTAAATTCCGTATCTCCTTGCCCAGAATCTCTGGACAGCCTTTTGACTGCAATTATCTGTCCATTGGGGAGTCTACCCTGAAAATATGTCTCTTTCAGGTATAGCAAATAATTTGCTAACTGCTATTACAACAGGTCTTTTTTTTTTTTTTTTTTTTTTATGATGTGTGTCTGAATAAACAGGGTTACTTACCCTGTAAACAGCTCCAAATCCACCTTGTCCAAGTTTATTTGTATCAGAGAAGTCCTGTGTAGCAACTCGTATTGTGTCAAACTTGAATTGCAATGACTCAACAATTTTAATTTCATCTGCATCTTCTTCTTCTTCTTCTTTAACTTCACATGGGAAACGGATTTAAACTATAGTCAGTTTTTCGAATACCTTAGAAGAACAAACAATACTGCTTTCGGTGCATTCGGGGTGTTTGTCTGCTTATAATTTATTGTAACAATACAATATAGGACTAAATTGAACACAAAAATATTGCAATATATTGATAACTGGAGTTACCTGCAAGATTCTTTCTTGCCTTCAGCCTCCTTAAGTAAAGGAAGAGACAAATGAGAAAAAGAACAACGACAACAGCAGGCACAACTACGGCAATGACAATTATTGTTGTGTTGGCACTATCTGCAGAAATAGGAATCATTTGCCCGGTAAGACATTTCGAGGATGAAGGATAGTAAAATACCAAAAAGCCTAATTACAGAGGAAGTGGGCAGTGTATATAAGCACCTGTAAGAGCCGGCAATAATTTAAACTCCATCCGATGAATAAAGAAAACAAAACTCGTTAAAAGTGGATTATGAAGTGAGGTTTTGGGTTCCTGTTGGTTTGGGTGAACTGAAATAATTATGGTATAGGAAAATTGAGAAGAAAAAGAAGTACCTTGTGAGGAAGTGGTATTGATGAACGGAGGAGGTGCCTCTGGATCTGAGTCTAAAGTAATTGTAGGTCCGTAGAAGCTGTAAGTTTCGAATCTAATATTACAACTAGGTCTAAGAACTCTACCACCTTTCTTGCCATTGCAGCAGTTTGGAATCTCTGAGATAGCCCCTTCTAAGCATTGACTACATTCTTGCTGAGACAAATCAGGGGTGCACTGCACAAGGCCATATATGGTTTGAAAATTTAAAGCAGTAGTATTTTCCGCTGTAGCATACTTAAGACGAGAGTCACCTGATGCAGCTCTGCCCGTTAGGCTCCTCATTAAGTTCCCGAGCACTTCGTTGAACTGACCTGCTTCTGTTACATTTTCTAAGTTCCACATGTAATAAGTAGGTGCAGTTTCCATTTGATGGAATATTGTGTCGTTAGAGTAGCGCAACATGCATTCACCAGACCACAGAATTGCCTTCTTCTGGTTTGGACAACTCTGCGTTATATCGACTCTGGAATTGTTGAGGCAGCTACGGCATTTCTCTGGCTCAACATCTCCTCTACACAGCCCTATGGCGTTTACTGTGTCAGTGTTTTGGCCGTACGAAAAGTTGTAGAAACCGTACTTAATTTGTGTGTTGGAAGACAAAGTGGATAAAAGGGTGTTGAGGTTGGTGCTGTACGTGCTCTTGGCTGTGTAGTTGCCGTGGCCGTTGTCACAGAAGTTCTGGGCGCTGCCAAGAGATATAAATTTCAGAAATGGAAAACAAAGAAAGAGAATAAGCATGGATGAGAGCGCTGCCATTTCTGATCTTCGTTGAAGCTTCGGTGTATGAATGCCCAAACTTTCCTTTAAGCTTTGTTTGATTGAAGGAACGATGTAGGGTAATTCGCCATTGGATTTTCCTGGGTCTTCTTTCTTTCTTTAATCATTCCTACTTAGACTCACATTTGCAAAGTTTAAGTTTTACTCCAAGACAGTTTTGATCTTTGTTAGTTTGTTTTAGTTAATTTTATAGTTGTGTAATTCGACTTAAAGATGGAAATTGTTATATATGGACTCGAATTTATTAATTTATCTTTTTGTATTTAGGATTTTAAATATCTTATTTATGTATTTCACTTGAGAAAATAAAAAACTGTTTTAACATAATGAATTTAAGATAATAGATAAAAAATTTAAATAGATTATGTATAGATAAAAAAATTATTTAAATTAATAGATGGATAATAAAATTTAAAAAATTAATTATAAAAATTTAAAAATGAATTGTTAAATTTTATAAATTTATTTTTATTTTTTTAATTAATATATTTTTGAAATTATTAGTCATATTTATAAATTATATTATTTATTTTTAATATTGATTTTTAATGCTTGAATTAATGTTTACAATCTAGAATTTGAAGAAAAATCACTGCCTCAACCAAATAATTCATTTTTAATTCAATTTAAGTGATTTTGTATTTGCAGTCAAAATTACGAACTTTAAACGAAGGTGACTGGCAGAGGTAACGGTGACTGAAGTGCGTAAAGACAGAAGAGGAAAGACTACAAACAAATGCACTGTTTTCAATCAGAGAACCGAGACTTTTGTTTTTGCTTGTTAGTAATGGGCTAATGTGACATATAATTAATTATTACAACTTATTTTATTTATTTTAAATATAAAAATTTAAATACTTATCTATTTCCCTTAATAATTTGTATTTTACGATTATTTTTGGTGTGGGGTTTTTCTTGCCTAACCATCCAGCAAAAGTACATTTAACTTAAGATAAGTTATATAAATTATATTTATTTCTAGAAGTACTTGTGGGGGTAGTTAGTTTTGGTAGTCAACTTTGACGATGCTTGGTGGGTCTGGTCCATGACAACTGGCCATGGGTGCATTGTATTACATCCTCAAGTTAGCTAAGGCAATGCAAAATATCTATCTGCCTCCAGAAAATGAAGAGTTCAGATGACCAAGGAAAATGAATAACAGATTATTTCTAACCAATGGTAACTAGAAAAGAAATTTAGTCTTCGTCAAAAATTCAGCCACAAAACATGTAAGAAAATATTTCAATTAATATCATCCAAAATAGTTTTATCACACAGTAATATAAGAAAATTTATATTTTGAGCTCCAAGACGTGAAATGAATATCAGTCCTGTGATGAAAATCTAGCGTGGGTACAGCTCAGTAACTGAATTCTCATTTTTAAATCTTGAACAGTTTGAGAGAGATTCTTTTTTTCCTTTTTCCCTTATGCGTCAATCTTATTTTTTTATTAAAAAAAATATCAATTTCATTTTTTTCACATACATTACATCTTTTCTTTTTTAAAAAAATTATAAAAATTGATTTTTAAAAAATAAAAAAAATCAAAAATATCATCACATACTCATACAAGACATGTTTTTCTAATCTATTTTTTTTATTCTCATTGCACTACATTTATTCTCTTCTTTTTGAAAAATTCTATATTTTGGTTTTTCAAAAATTCTACAATTTAGTTTCAAAAATTTTATATTTTGGTTTTTCAAAAATTCTACAATTTAGTTTTTCAATGAAATTATAGTGCATTCGCAATGGAACTTAATATAGGATTTGAGAGGATAAATGAGATGGAAAGATTTGAAGAAGAAGATGAGAGTCAAGGTCTTCGAGAATAATTTGACTGTTCTTAAAGAGTTAGGATAAAAGTTGAGTGTAAAGAACGATCCTTAGGAGCAGATATGAAACCTGTTAGAGGACTACTAGAAGTGAAAATACAAGTAAATGTTATGTCATTATTGTCTTAATTCAGTATTATACCCTTTGCTGAAATGTTCTACCTTTTCCAACAGGTACTTGTAATTCCACTTCTAATAATCCCAACAGAAACTCTCATCTTGTAAGGCCTTCCATCTCATTGATTCTCTCTTATAGTTTCACTCAAAAACCAAAATGTAAAATTTTTCAAAAACAGGAGATCCAGTGGAGTTGCAATCAGAAAATTCTCAGACATATATATATATATATATACATATATATGTATATATATACATATATATACATATATATATATGTATATATATATATATATATGTATATGTATATATGTATATATATGTATATGTATATACATATATACATATACATATATATATATATATATATATATATATATATATATATAATGTTTTAAAAAAAAAA
>Ga0209489_102192_pt1 | contig 40000 bp, 14 predicted proteins | sample SiratrowhiteBW_FD_187527 | JGI IMG/M metagenome (GOLD analysis project Ga0209489, IMG submission 187527) | Root nodule microbial communities of legume samples collected from California, USA - Siratro white BW (SPAdes) (version 2) | ecosystem: Host-associated > Plants > Roots > Nodule | place...
TTTAAATCTACGATAAACCTGTTAATTCTTTTTAGGATGGAAACCTATTTTAGGAATCCAAGTGAAGCATAGAACAAGTCTATGCAATCAAAAATTAGTTTTAGAGTAAATTTCTCTTCACTTTTTGTATGTGGAATTTATTTTAAATCAAGATCAGAGTTTGTGGACCAGCTAAATACTACTTTAAGTAATAGTGTTTTTTAAGTTTGAGAACTAAGTAATAGAGTGTTTTTTAACTTTGAGAACTAAGTAATAGAGTGTTTTTTTAACTTTGAATTTGAATTAAGTTGATACAGTACATAAAGGATTGAAACTAAACAATATGATAGTGTGGATGGGGTGGGTGCGTGCATGTCCAAGAGATGAAATTTTTGAATGGGTGTTAAATATGACAATTAATTAAAATAATAAAAAAATATAAGACAACAAAATTTAGTGGTATTCAAATAAGATTTAAAAATTTAAAAAAGAATCATCTGATATTAAAATATTGTAAATTTAATTATGTATTTATATATATATAAAGAAGATATTTATAATGAGAGACATGAAGTAAATTCTGACTAAATCATAAAACATTATCATTTTTATTTTTTTTTATTTTCTAAAATGGCTCTCATGATTATGTAAATGAAAGAACCGTAAAAAATAATTTCTATTTAAATTTTAAAGGTTGAAAGTTATGTTTAGATTTAAAAAGCGTTTAAGTATTTAAAATTGTATTTAGTCATATTTATTTATTAAAAAAAATATATTTTTAACTCTATGAATTTTGTAATGCTTAGATTTTAAAAATTTTAAGTTTTTGAATCTTTTAATCATATTATATTTGTTAAAATTTTATTTGTGATTGTAGAATATATATTTTTTAAAAAAAATTAATACATTTGTTGATTTATTTATTTTTATTAAGGTTATATTATTATTATTTTATTAAAGAATAGTACGTTGATATATACTTGGAGGCGCGTTGAGTTTTTAAAATTTAAAGGTTTTTTAGTTAAATTCTTTTGGATTTTTAAAAATAATAAACTTGTATAATTAAAATTTTCTTGATTGGTTGTATCAAAAACTTAAATTTTGAAATGCGAGACTCATTCAGTTTTAAATTATTACAGCTCTTAAAAATAGAAAAATTTGTAGCAACCTGTAAATTTAGTTTCGTTAATACGGATTTAATCTTAAAATACTAAAATTAAAGTTTTATGGTTTGATGCTTCTTTTCATAGTAACTTCTCAATTATTAATTGAAAATCTCACTGCCTATCTCTATGGTTTATTCCCAAGGATCTTAATATTTGAATTCTTACTTAACATATGTAGAAAAAAAAAACATTTCTCTTAATAATTTTTAATTTTAAAATTTTTACCACAAAAAAAATATTGTTTGCCATAAAAAACTTCAAAAAAAATTATATTTTCACAACACATAGTGTGCTGATTCAATTCAATGTTAAAATAATTTACAATTCAAAAACATGATGTAAAATAACAAAATTTCGTTAAATGACTGATTTAAATAGTGAAATCAATTCTAGAATTGAAATGGAGGATACCAAACTCATCTTTGTTGAGAAATTTTACATTCAATCTACAAATTTGAATATCGGTATAGATGAAAACTTTCGTTTGATCTCAATATTGTTTCAGATTCCAGAAATATTTATATTTGATTTGAACGAAGAGCTCCAAGATGTAATGTGGAAATAAAGAAGTTAAATTAACTTCAAATTTATCCCTCGATCTCTATTTATAATTTTAGTACGAGTTTTGCTAGTTAATATATTAAATAAAATAAGGATTACTAATAATATTTTTTTATTAGAAAGTAGGTTAAGAGTATCTTATAAATTATGAGAGGGTAATAATTTTTTATTTGATTGAGTTTTAACTTTAAAGATGTGAATTAGCATTTAACTTTTACTATTACAGTCATATATTTTGGCTGTTATAAATTAAAGTGACGTCATGTAGATGACATTATCTTTATACGTCATCCTTTGACCCAAAGAAAATAAACAACCATTCATGCATTTGTATTTAGGGTTTCAAATAGTTTATTTCTTCAAATAGACTTTTCCTTAATAAATTTTGACTTCCTTAAAATGTAAGGTATATTTCAGACTGCGAAAATTAATAAATATATAATTTATAAAATTCTCGTAATCTTAACAGTTATTATTTTTTCCTTTTATATTTTAAAGCACGCTGCATATTTCAAGAGTCAAAATCCTTTCACTATCGGTTGTTCTTTTTAATCACTGATTGATCCTTTTCTTATATATAATCATGACATTGGTTCTTTTACTTTAAAAAAGATATTTAGATCATTTAATGAAATAAAAAAAATTGTTAAATAAGGTTTGATTACATGTATATTGGGTAAGAATTAAAATATAGAGAAGAACATAAGAGGAAAATAAGCCAGAACAAAAATAAGATATATGGTTTGAATAAATAAAATAAAAAACAGTGCAGTTTTATTGTTATTTATCTGAATGATAAACATGAAGTTAAAATAAATAGATAAAATTGTATAATATTTATACAAATAAAAAATATTAAATTAACTAAAAAATGCAAATATTTAACTTGTAACTTTTTTATTTAGGAAACTCGGAAAATTAAAGAATTCAAGCTTGATTCTCGTTGGCCACACCTGTTTCACGATGTAGCCTGAAACCAAATGAACCACACAATAAATTTTAGTTATATAAATTACTTTAACACAAATATAAGTAATCAAGGAAAATAATTTTTTTAAAATATAAAATTCACATAACATTCTTATAATGTTAAATAACTAGTTAAATTTAGTGTGTATCCAATTTCCTTTACCTTACCTCTGTTTTATTTTGGGTAATGAAAAGGTATAAAAATAAATGAAATCAAAATAAAATAGATTGGAAAAAATAATAAGTGGAACTCTTTGAAAAAATAAATCATTTTTTAAGAATATTTATTTTGAATTAGACAACTATTATAATAAGATATAATCACTTAAGGTGAATTATCAATTTTATTAGTAAAAAAAGATTAAAAATAAAGTTAGAAATATATAAAACATTTATCTATGACGTGATTAATTTTAATTGAGAAAAATACTTATAGAATAATTGAAAATGACTTAATTTTCATTTAGTAATTTGATGCATTAACTTTGATGATATAAAGTTAAATAAGTCAAGAATAAATAAATGTGATAAGTAATATCACTATCAAGAAACCAATAACTAACAACTAACAAAAAAAAAAAAAATGTTACCAATATGTGTTACAAGGAATAACATAGATTTGATTTTTAACATTAAGATCTACATTCTGATTTTTATTTTTGAACTAAGGTGGAAAGTCATGTTTTTTATAACATGTATCAAGTATCTAACGTCTTTTCACAATATAATAACTGCAGACTTATTTCCTCTACTTGTAATCACTGTCTTGGACTGATATTGAAAAATCTACCTCTCTCATTGTCATTGTGTAATGAGAAAACAAATTCTATTCAAAGACGACACATATCTTGTAAGAGATCAACAATCTTAGTCATGAATAAATGTAACAACTAGAACTCTTAAATCATTGTTCTTATATTTCTTGCTAGGTAAATTAATAAGGAGAACATCAATGAGATCTCACAACAATAAAACTTGAGTCAAACCCACATAAGAGATTGACATCACTTCTAACAAAAAACTTAAGACTTTGGGCTACTGTGATGAAAACATCAGCTCTAATATCTGAAACATTCCTAAAACTCTAAAATGATAGAAATTAATCTTAAAGTGCCTAGTACCACATAAAAAAAATATATCTAAATAGATAATTATAAAACTCAAAACTAACTTCTAAAAAAAAAGATAAAAGTGAACTTATTCAAATCAAAATTCTGATGATATAATTTTGTTCTACTTACAGGAATGAAGATAAAAGTGGTCCCTTATTATATGAGGAAAGATGAGATTAAAAATCTAAAAAGATAATACAAAAGAAAAAAAAATGTTCTAGATAAATAATAAATTATATTCAAATGAAACTTAAATAATTAATTTTTTTATTTAAATAAAATTTTCATTTTAATAATAAAATATTTAGATCTCATCCTAATTATATCAACTCTATTTTAGAATTATTTTTTACATCACTATAATGTTAAAGACATACTTATTAGTTTATAAGAAAATATATGATGGTAGACGATTTTTAATTATTCTCTTTTGGGAAGTTTTTTAAGATAAAAGATCCAGTATAGTCACCCTTTTGATAGTTTTTGGGAATAAAAAGAGGGCAAGTTTTAAGTGAATTACTTATATCTTTATGGATAATTTAGGATAGTTTTTTTTTTTTCCGAGACAAGTTTTTGTCCTTCTCAAACCACAAGAAGCCACCGTTTGAGCTCTTTAGCTAAAGTGAAGTGAACAAAATTTGTTATAAGAATCATAAGGCATGCCTAAAATATGAAAACAAAGACCAATGCTTCAAATTTAGGAGAATTAAAAGGAATAAACATATTTTCATAAGAGAAGAATGAAAAAGAAGGCCACAAGTGCAACAGAGACAGATACAAACTTTTCCTTTATTGAGCTCTGCATGTCCATAAGCATCTTATCTCAACATCCTTTTTTCTGAAAAGTGAGAAATTCCAGTCCTCAGCCAGAGGGACCCCTCACACATGCTTCTTCTATATAATTCATCTTCAATGATAACATGTCCCTCTTTTATACGATTTACAGCTATCTCTTTTCTATTCATGCATATTTATACACATAAAATACAAACAAGTCTTTCAATTATACTTTATCAGCTAATTATATTTTTAATGATTTCAATTGATAGATTTTATTTTATTGCTTAAAATTTATATACTACAATAAACTTTTTACAAACTCCATCTGCAGAGATGAATGTTGTCTAGACAATGTTAATCAAATTTACTTTTAGTTGTATAATTATAAAAAAAATTAGATATAAGATTAATTTGTGAACTTATATTATTCGTTTTGGTTTTATAGAAACATTTTTCTAATTCTATCAAATGTAAACTCTATCAAACACGAGTGAAGTTGAAGTTCACGATGGTGAAATTTTGATCCCTATAAAAAAAATATTCACATGGTAACTAAAAGTAATAATATTTTAATTATTTTTTTATCAATTAATATCATTATAAAAATAGATTATCAAGTAGGTGTTAACATTTAGGCTGTGAAACTATGTTTTATTCAATTATAAACTCTGAGTCTTTAATGTCTTTCACATGTAGAAGTGTGATACTATGAATAACAAAATTATACCATTACAATATTTGAAAAACTAAAATTGAAGGAAGCTTCTTTTGGTTTCTAAAAGAAAAAAAAAAAACTGTTTTTGAGTTGTTTTGTTTTTATTGTTCTTATTATTTCTTACGCTTTCACTCCTTTTTATCAAAAATTAACTTTTTGGAAAATATTTTATAAAATAAATTTTGAAAACTAAGTTAAACACACCCTTTATTCTCTGACTTGGTCGTACTACGTATGTTTGAATGTTTGTGCAAACTTGATTTTTGAATGTCTTGATTTTATACATGGGAAGCTGTAAAAAGATTGTGAGAAATTGAGAAAATGTCAGACTTGTTGGAATGTGAAGAATCCAACATTTATGACTTGAGATCAGTTCAGAAAAGCAAAATGTAACAGTGGTCGAAATGTGTTTTTAATCATCTATTTTTTTAAATTTAATTTTAATATCTTTGATTTTTTTTTGTATGTGTTTTTGTGTTTTTTAATTATAAAATATATTTAAAGTGGTTTAAATTTTTTTATTATGTGTATAAAAACCTGAAAGTAAGATTAATATAGGTAAATGATATAAAATAAATTAATGTATTGGTATAACTAATTGGCAAGTGTATAAAAGAAGAGTGATATTTGTATTTTCAAAAATATGGGGGTGCTGGAAGAAAGATTAGAGGTGCAGGAAGAATCACTCAAAAAAGAATTACAGGGCCCATGGAGAGTGCTTAGTGTAGTAGCCCAATCCGAGCCCAGATCCAAACCAATTATAATATTATGGATCAGTAAATCTGAATACAATGATCATCTAAGATTATTTGAAGCTTCACTTAGTGCCATTACTTAACATTCTTTTTATTAAACGCCATACTTTACTATTGAAATTATTTTTTTCAAAAACACCTTAATTTCTTCTTCCTCCTCTATCTCTCTCACAATCTTTTAATCGGTAGGATTGAATAAAAAGGATGCAACACTACTATTAATTTTATTCAGTAGAAAATGTCATTAATATCCCTCGTGCATTCAACATTTTATTATTTGAATAAATCTCTTATAAATACGTATAAAAATAAGGCAAATTAAATTAAAATATATACTATTTAAGATAAACTTTTATATATCTTAACTTCTTCAAAATAAATCTCCTCTATCTTCTTGATAATCATTTGCAAACTTAACAATATTCTGCATTCTCCTCTTAAAAAATGTCTAAGTAATGAAATTTTATGCTTGAAAATTTCTAGTAAGCTAACAACTATTTTTTACTAGCCAAAATCATGCTCCCTTTGCGAGGTTTATCTTTCAAGTGTTAATCTTCTTTGTTTGGTTCCGGATTGGGGGTGGCGGAACATCAAATGCAGAGCTAGAATTTTGATATTAGAAAATTAGAACTTCCAATGCCTCGTGTAACCCTTTTTTACCAGTGAGAAACAACATCCACACAAGAATTATAAACATTTATAAGGAAAGGGTGATGATTCATAAGTTGTGTATGCACAAGGGTAAAAAGAAAAAAAAAAAAAAACTTTCACCTTTATGTGCAAGCCTAAAAATCAATTTACTATCACATGAATGTCATAACGTGACTACAACCAGAGAACCTCAAAAACAAACCTTTCATCTTTTTTAATTACAATGGACCTGGTGTACAATAAAAGCCAGGACACTTGAAAGATTCATGTGAACTTGGGTTTAGGCACAGGGCCACTATTCTGATGCACAGGACCAAGCTTTTGAATCCAATGAAGAAGCCCTTTTTTAGTATCCCAACAAGGGTTTGGCACCAGACTCAGGGTTCCATCACGAGCAAGTGAAGATTCAAATTGCTCTAATATCTTCACAATCTGCCAAAACTCAGGCCTCTTATCTGGTTGCAGGCTCCAACATTGCTCAACTAAAGCTCTCATAGCAGGTGGACAGCCTGATGGAATAACTGGCCTTGAATTCTGAACAAACACAATATCACATAACACAAATATAAGTACTGTATGTGAAAACTATTTCATTAGTATTTTCATATAAGAGAGAAGAAACAATATACAAAATGTGCTGGCTAACTACACTTTTCTCTAGATTCAAGTATATCAAATATCAAAAAGAAGTTAAACAGTTAGATGCTAAAATCTTCCCCTCAATCCTCTTCATATTTGTTCATCTATAGCTATTATCTTATATCAGTCAAGGAGTAATTGACAAATACAATCATTTATTTAATATATGTGTAAATAATTGTTAAGAAATCATTTGGTTGAAATAGGATGGAAATAAGCTGGTGTGAATTTCATTTAGGGGCATTATAGTTTGACTTCCTCAGATGTAAACAGCAAGAGGAATCATTAACAGAAAACGTCTTGTCTAGCTGCAAACCAAGTGAATCACTAATTGTATGAAGCTTGGTTTGCATTGCTCTACCATGGTAGCAGTTCAAAAAGGTCCAAAACAAACTCAAACTCTATTAGACAAGAAGAACCATAGAGAATAACAAAGTGAGATAGATTGAGAGTGGAAAAGGGGCTCAGGGCCTCCAGCAAGCATCTGAGAAATGCAAAGGCCACAGAGAACAATTCAAAGAAAAAGCTGGCAACAGATAATGAAGTGATAAATAAAGAGTGAGATGTTCACTACAAAGCTAATGACTTCAAGTACAAAGGAATCATACCTTGTTTACAACGGCAAAAGCAGCCTGTATTGGATTCATATCCTCATATGGAATAGTTCCAGTCAACATTTCCCATAAGATAAGCCCAAAACTGTAGACATCAACCTTTCTCCCATAGGATTTGCGTTTGATCATCTCAGGTGCCATCCAACGGTAGGTGCCAGGGTCATCAGCCAACAAGTCACAAGAGGCTTCCTCACATGCAATGCCAAAATCAGCAATTTTAAGGCAATAGTCTTTGCTGATGAGGACATTCTCTGGCTTAAGGTCTCGATGAATGACACCTTGAGAATGTATATATTCCATACCGCGAGCAATATCAAGGGCAAAAGTTAATAGCTTTTGTAGAGAAATAGTTTGGTGCTCCAACTTATGCAAATGTGCCCTCAAGGAACCTTGCGAAAGATATTCTGTGATGATGCAATAAACAGGTGGCTTTCTGCATGCTCCTGACAACTGTAGTCACATCAAAACACACGAGGAAACAGGTACAAATCAGTATCCTCATAAATTATCCCAACATCATACGATCAACACAATTAAACCAAAACAAATAAGAACGATGAATATAAACTAGTATGCATAAAGGTCCAAATTCAATACAATAACTAGATCAAAAGAACAGATATATTACCCTTACTCAAAAGGCATTAAAGACAGCATCAGGACTACGCATTTATACTTTGTAAATAGCATATACAAAAGAAGAGACAAAATGCAATGACCTTTATAACATTTCGATGGTGAAGACGAGATAAAAGGGTAACTTCTCTAACGAACTGTTTCTCTAATCGACAAGCCAAATCTCCACTTTCATCGTCTTCGGGTTTCATAATGATTTTAATAGCAACTGTTTCATTCTTATATACACCATGGTAAAGTCGGCTATGTGCCCCATGAGCAAACTTTAGGCCAAAAAACAGGTGAGACATGTCAATATTCCACTCTTCAGCTGTTTCCACAGCAGTAATCTTGCTTCCACCATTATCCAAAAACTTAGTCCATGCTGCATCCTTGTTGTGCTTTGACTTCACCTGCCTATTTGGACTACGAGAAGCCAACTTTGAACTTGATACCTTAGTCTCCCGAGAATCCGTGTTCGACACCTTCCCCATAATCCTATTTTCTCTCTGGGGATTCGGTGTGGAGAACCTCTTCTGATCATGTCTAGCTTCCCTGAAGGCCTCAGAAAGAAAAGTCTCAGGCAATGGTGACAAAGATCTCTGCCTGTTCGTTATTGGGTGCCTCTGAACCTGTGGGGCGGGCCTTGATTTTTGCTCTGGCTGAATGCTGATAGGAACATGACCTAATCTAGACGGATCCAAACGATGGCACACTGTGTGTGAAAACTTCGTCCTCCTAATCCAAGAATTACTATCTTCCCCCATCTTATTCTCAACTTTTCCTTTCTACAAAAAACTATATTATTAAGATCTTGTACTTACAAAACTGAAACTCCTCCACCCCTACCTGAGACCCTTCAACAAGAACGAGTGGAGGAATGACCAAAAATCCAATCTTTAACATTTGAAAAAAGAAGAAGGTAGGATTGGTTCGATTAAAAGCTGATGATAGAGGCAAAACAAAATATTATTGAACAAATATCTCAATAGCCAAGCACCCCCTTCTAGTCAAAACCCACCTTCCGTAAAAGCCTGAAAAAAAATCCACACAAATATCTCAGTAAATTAATCCATCCAACAAAAAGGGAAAATGATCCCAGAAACCATGAAATATACAAGAGTAAAGGAAAATAACTCATTTGTGTTGATAACGAAGAAACGGCCATGGTTACGTCCCTAAAGGATGGGAAAATCCGTAAAAGAATCAGAGAGACGTCAAACTAATAGCAGATAAGGGTAAACCAGATTTAAAAAAGGAAAAGAAAAAAAAAAAAAAGGTAAAGCAAAAGAAACATGTAGAATAGTAATAAAGCAGGCATTACCTGAAGGGTTACAGGGCTTTCACCGAGGTGAGACGAAGAAATAGGTGCTAAGGCAGAAAGGGTGGTTCTGTTTGGCTTTTTACGTTTGCAAGGATAGAGAGAAATGGTGCACCTAATACCATCTTTTTCCGTAAGGAAAGAGAAAGACAGGTGGAGACTGCAGAGGATATCTTTCTTTCTCTCTTTCTTTTTTTAATTTATTTGTTTCCTTTTTTAATTTTAGAAATTCGCAGTGTAATATTTAGTAGGGTCATACAAGGATCTTGTCATACGCTACGTAAGATACCGGGAGAAAATAGACCATAAATTTCATTCAAGGTTGTACTGTGTCTCTGTCGGTTTTACCATTCATCGTCACCAGGTAGAATTACGACATCAAAACACTTATTTATAATTATTTTATTTTTTAATTAGCCTCTCTAAAAAACACCAAATACCAAACTCATCTTATTATTATTATACTATAATATGATGTAATTATATTTTGTAACAGTTATAAATGGAATATATGTGGTATGAAAAATATGAATAGTGGTGCATGTGGATGGAGACATAGTGTGATGGGTTAGGTTATAGTGGAGGTGGTGGGATGTGGGGACCACATAGGAAAGTCAGAGAAGAGTGAGAGGGACATAATTTTGTTTGTTATGGTTTGGTTTTGGAATGAATGATGGAGAATAGAGAGAAGAAAAGGTTGAAATGTGGTGAGTAGAGGAATCCAAGTGTCACTGTTGAGGGAATTGGCACAGATGGGTAGTTACGTGTAAGCCTTTCGTATTTATTTTTAGTAACAGTTAACAGTAACTGTGCTAAATTCACACTCCCATCCACTTTTTATTACACACATCAAATGGACCAAAGGTTTTAAGGTACGGTTTGCACGGATGCCTAAGACCTGTGTCGTTTCAGTTTGCTTCCAAACTCCAACTGAAAAACACAACTGATTAATTCGATTTCAATTAAGGAAATACAAATTCACAAGCTCAGCTCATGTAACTCCATAGGTTGTTGTGAATGGAATAACTAGATTCACAAGTTATATGTTCCCAAAATAGATTCATTCTAAGAGGACAAAAAAATTGGTTATCAACTAGATTCGTAAAGAATTAATGAGAGTTATCATGTTTTAAATTTTAATTAAAAAAATATTTGTTTAAACGGGAAAAATATCTAGCTATATAAATTAAAATAATTATCTACAATGTGAATATCTTTAGGAAAATGTGTTAAAAAAAGATTTTAACAGATTTTATTTAATAAAAATTCTCTTTTCAGTTTTAATTTTTTTATATTGAAATTTGATATTCTTTTAGAATTCCAACAGTTAAAAATACCTCATATTGTCATATAAACCTATTAAAATATGATTTATATGCTCAGAAATATTCGTTTAAAAAAGCTTATATGTATTTAATACAGAGACTGAGTCACTTTAAATTCATTTAGTCCAACAGGATATGATTCAAAGGTAACAAGAATCAATGAAAATCATGTTTCATTAATTTTGTATTGATTTCGTTTGTCATGCCATAAAAAAATAATAAAGAAGTCCGTCCTTTGTTTGGTTGGTGCAAATTGTAAAAATATTGGATGATGTAATTGGGCCTGTAAAACAATAACCCATGTTAATTTTAGCCCAAATAAGCAGATTTGTAGTTTGGGCTAAGTTGTAAAAACAAAAGTTTGGACTTTGGACCAGTCTTTTCTTTCTTCACAGTACAAAATGATGAAATTGTCCTTAAAGAATATTTCAAACTTTGTTGTAATCTCAAAAGCATTTATTCCATTCCCAAAGTAATTTAAAACTTTTATATGTAGACCATTTCAAAAGTAATTCAATACTGTTTAAAAAGACTATTTCAATACGATTTATTATTAGAGATAAGTTTTCTTGAGATAAGTTTCTGAAAAGTCTAGAATTCAATTTACGTTGATCTTATTAAAATATTTTATGATGTATTTCGGATTGTTATTTTTTAAATTATTTGATTAAAAAAAATTTGGATTTTCAAAAGTGTTGTTCCAAAATTGTGCATATCTACTAAATTAAAACACTTTTAAGACAACACGAGCTTTCATTGCATTTTAATAAAAAAATAATGAAATGTCTTTTTATAAATAACGTTAAATGAGTATATGTAGAATAGACATCATATATTTATAAAAAATATTGAATAACATTTTTACTATAGTCTGTATATAGGGTTATCTGTGATTTCGAGATGATAAAATATTCGTGTTAAAAATGCCAAAAAAACCAAAAATGGAAATAATAAAAGAGTTGTATTTATGTTCATGTTTACAAACTTTATAGATCTTATATACACTTTTTTTTTTCTATCTTTAGTAATTAAATTCTTTTCTTATTTATATTTTTTGTTTACTTTAATTCTCAAATAATGTTTTTCTTGTTTTATATTTTACTTTACTTGTTATGTTTGATGTTATTTCTTATTTGTAAATATGTTTTTTTTAAAATATCGAAATAAATTACCTTTTAAGAAAATCTAGTTCTTTTTACGTTCGAATATTATTGTTTAAATATTAAATTTATCATTCAACATCTTAAAGATCAAATTTATTTCTTAAAAATAATAGTAAAATTATTTTTACCATATTTAATATATTTTGTTGAATTGGAATACGCTTCAATTATTAGTTTTTTTTAAGGAGTGTCTATAAATATTTCGACGTTTAAATTAATATTCAGAATTTAAAAATTTAAAATTAATATGAAAAGATTTATTATCTGATGACAGTGGAAAATTCTCCTATTTATAGATTTTAAGTTGAGACTTTAAGTATACTGACTATTTGGCTGGAGGCAAGTAAGTGTAATCACTCTCTTAATTTGAAATTAGTTATTAATCATCGGATGTCAGTTAGTAAACACTTATTAAGAGATAATCATAAAAGTAGAAGAAGAAGATTATCCTGTCAAGTGCCTAGGTGGTCCTGCTCTGTGAACTATAGTTATAAGTTGGATTCTTCTATTTTTAATTTTTTTAAAACATTTAAATTTAAAATTTATCAAATTAAATGGCTAGTCTAAAAAGCCATAAGATTTTATTTATTTATAGTTAAAGTGGTTTATTTTTCGGTTATCGAAATTTTATTCAAACCACGATCAAATTAACAATAGTAGAGTTTTTTTACTGCTCCTTTCAATTCCAAGACAACAATTAACGACAAATTTTCTTAAACAGCACTATTTCGAAAACAAAAATCTAAAATTTTGAAAAGTATTACTTTAGAATAAATTTTAAAAGTATTCTGAAACTTTTTTCTAAAATAAAAAAATTTGTTATAAAATGTTCTAGAATAATTTTTCTATAAAAAAAAAAGTAAATTAGTTTAGATGGAACAAAATTTGAAAAACACATAAAGACAATTTAGTCATTTAACATTTTCTTTTTGGAGCTGCAGGACAAAATCTCCAGTTACGAAATGTTGGTAGCTTCTTCCTGCACTTCCATAATTTACTCTGCACCCGATAAAGAAAGAAAATGACCGTTTTAGCTTTAATAAAAATAAATAAATCTTCTTACACTTTTCTTAGTTCAAGGTTATTTTGAATTGTAAAATATAAAATATAAAAAATATATTTCATTAATAATTTTTGTATTTTTGAATATAAAAATTCAGAATATAATTTTTGTATTTAATTTTTTTATTATGAATTATATAATTTAGAATATATATTTTTTACTTTTAATTGTACAATCAGTAATTTAAAATACGATAATTACAAATTTAAAATACTTCTAGTATTTTTGAAATTATGGAGGTGCGGGAAAAAACCTGAGACACAGGAAAGAAAAGGCCGAAAATGTCCCATATCAGTCACTGAGCCCAAAGACCAAAACAGAATTCATGGGCCATTAGAGAGAAACTTCTGGACTGCTTCTTCCTTCCTGCACCTTCATAAGTTTTATAGAGGTGCAGGAAATATGTTAAAGTAAATTTGTTCGTAAGTAAGTTAAGTTATGAAAGAGTTAATTTGTAAAAAAAAATTTGAATTCTATTTTTAATTTTTATACAAACTAATTTTAACTTTTTGGGTGTCACTCCGGGTGGGGTTTGCATCCTATCATCTCATGCAGTCCATTTGCAAAGAATTTCCACTTTGCTTTAGAATATGATTTGGTTGAATAATCTGAATTGCAAAATGGTAGCTTAGATTATTACTTTTATTTATACATAGGATCCTCTTGTGTAACCTGAGATAGAATAGGGGAAACAAAGGATTAGTAAGCCTGAAAGGGACTATTTTACTTAATTGCTACAATAAAGTATAATTATCTTTGTTTTTATGCAATCATTTCAAACACTCTTATTATTTTATATGACTCTTGTATTTAAAAAAGTACTTTGACACTTTTTCGTAGAAAATGTTTGACAATTTATACGTGAAAAACATGACAAAGGAAGAAGATTATGCAAGACAAATTGTTTGTGTTCAACAGTGGTGTAAGATCTATAAACTTCAAGAGCAGCTTTGAAATGCACACTCATTTCCACAATTTATTTTGATGTACATGTGTATGGGACATTTACCAATCACTCATTTCTATTCACCAAGGAAAAGGGTGGGAGAATTAATAACAAAATTAACAAAAAAAAAGGAAGAATTTAAACTAGGCTTCTCTCTCTTTACAATTACACAACCTTACACAACCTCAACAGCAGTGCAGTGCATATTAGGAAGTTTTTCTAGCAGATCAACAGTCAACAAGGATGCCTTTTGCCTTGGCTTTGGCATTGGTATCTTCTCAGAATATCCCATTGAGAGTGAGGTTGTGGAGGTGTTCCTGTCACATGGACCTAACCATTTGGCTTGCATGTACCTATGCTTCCTCCATGGCCCCATGTGCATTTTCTTTTCCTTCATGCACCTTTTCCCTGCCAGACACAGTACCTTTATCAGGTTGCTCAATCTTTCTACCTTTCCTACAAAAACCTCTGGCAGCTTCCCAACAAGTCTGTTATACTCCTCACTTCCCCTTGCCATCTCAAACTCTCCTCTGAAATTCAGCTCCACAATCACCCTCATCTCCCCCCTCTTTGTGTTCTCTATCACATCCAAAAAACTGTGTTCCCCTGCACAATTTTCATAGCAAGATTAATACACTTATAGTACTAAATTAAATACAAGTACCCCACAATATTTAATTTGGTAACAAAAGCTGAAAAATCGTTTCAGCTCTTTTAATAATTTTATATAATCATTTTATATAATCAATTTGACAGAGACAATGTATATCCACTAGTTGAAATCTTGTGAATACTGACTTTCCTTAGCCAAGTGCCGACTAATCATAGTTTAGTCATTAATAATATTTTCACACAGCTGGTTATAATTTGACATGGACATTTTACAGGTGGATAATATAGTTTAGTAAAAGGATCTTATCTAAAGAACCACCCTTGAAGATCGCTTTTCACTTTTTTTAAGAGATAAAAAAACATGCAAGTGGCTATTAATTGGAATTTCTGTATTTACCTGATGGAATATCTGGTGAGCTTCTCCATTTTGTTTTGCAGACAGCACTGTTATAACCTGCTTTCTGAAGCCGCCCAGAAATTTCTCTCATTAAGCAGTTTCTGCAAGTGGTGAGAGGTATCAGTCTGCCGCAACCGCACACCGTTTCTGCGCTTTGTATGTTCTGAAGCGCTTCTTTCGTCGCATTTCTTATCCCTGATTCCAAAGAACTTGTTCTATACACATTGGCCTGCACAAAATTAAACCCACTCAGTCAGAAACGCTCAAAATAGACAATCTTTAATATAAACCAATTTCGCAATTTACAATCAATAATTTTCCTTTACCATCATCTCAAAACAAATAAATCAAACAAACACACATCATATGGTCAACATAAGTAAATGCAGAAAAGAAAAGCTGTTAACTTTTTTCATTCTTTTGATGTATTTACTCTAAAACCAAATTAATTAATTTTATTATTAATTTACCACAACTCAAATTTTCTTTCTCATCAGATATCACATTACATGAGCCCACTTTTGGTGTCGACCAAATTGAAACTTTGGAAAGCCGTTTAAGATGCTAAAGTAACATTTTTTTGCAAAACCACAACGAAACTAAAAAGTTAAGCTTTTGGGAAAAAAAGAGAAACTTTCCGTTAAAATAAAACAAAAAAATGAAAAGGGTATACGTTTCGTAGCTGTACATGTAGCGTAACAAATTAACTTAATAACAAGAAGGCACAGCTGTGTTGGTTAACTAATTAAACTACCTGCAAAATCTGGTTCTGCGTGTCCCAGAAGGTTCTATTCTGTTCGACGGTGTCTCGGTGATCCTCGTCCTCGTCGAACTCGATTTCGTTGGGGTTATGACAGTCGTCGCTGCAGGCGCTGTGGGCCAGCAACGTTTCTCCATCGTGGAGAAACTCGAATTCAACATCGGCGACACAAGTGTCAAGGTTGTCGCGGAGGTGGCGGCTGGGCAGAAACCTGGTGACTCTTGCGGCGGCCATGGAGGATCGGCCCATGGTTATGGAAGGTGTATGTGGCGAGAAGAGAGTGTATGATGTTGTATTATTTGACTTACATTTTGGATGATGTTTGTGAGAGGGTTTTTATACGAGGATTGGTGTTGGGGGGTGGGACCCATGTGGTCTCTGCCCGCGGCGCACATGAATGTGATTAGGGTGGATTATGGATGGTGAGGATTGCGTGATTTGGATCTGACGGATGACGTAGCTGGGTTCATACAGCATGGATCCACGTCAGTCACTCAATAATTCCAGTTTTCCAAACCTACCCTTTATCTCAATCATTCGGATATACACGAATATTCATTCATTCATTCTTCACTATGCCTCTTTTCTAATTATCAAACTGCCAAATCATTACAAATAATGGATATCCTTCTATTCCTCTCTTTTATTCTCTCACACTAAACTTCATTTATTATCAGTTTGCATTTAGATAATCTTTCCAAAATTACCACCATCTTTTCAACAGGATCAAATAAAAGTATTATTCTGTGTATTATTTTATTTTATCCATATGTTTCTATAAAACATACTTAAGCACAGATCATAGCATAATAAATTCATTTTTATCAGACTTTAAGATAAAATGCACTTTTTAATTAAATATATGTGTTTGCACGTTTTAATAATCCGAATACATATTGAGAGTTTAATGGCTTTCATACAGTACTAATATAAAAAAAAGATTTATCCTATTGATGACTCAGAATCACCATATAAAGTATATGATTCAAATTCAAATTACAAAATCAATAAATTTATCGTTTACTAGTTTGTCACCAAATGGCATCATTTACTATAATTTTCTAGTAATGCTTTTAAAAACTTAAATTAAATTATTGAATATTAAAAATATGTTGATGTTTGAATATTTTAAAAAGTGTCACGAAATTTGTTGAATTGTATTTGTATCTTTTCGTTTTCACAATTTTAGAGAATAATCAAATTTGATCATGTAGCTTCTATTAAATATTAATAATTTACTTTATCCGAAAAAAACCCTCTAATCATTAATTTGTAATTCATATCATCAAAATTATTTATATCAAATTTTGTTAAAAAAAATAAAATAACAAGGTAATCAAAGAAACTACATTATAGTATATCTCAAAAAATTATATATTACATTAATATAAAATTTTATGAATATGATTTATGTGAAAGAATTTTTAATTTAATAGTAAGTTTTAAGAAATATTAAATAATATTATATATATATATATATATATATATGTGTGTGTGTGTGTGTTTTTAGTGAGATAATATTTTTTAAATTTTGAATATTTAATTAAGGTGAAATTATTTTATACGGTGAGAATTATCTTCAATAAAATGAAAGATTCAATTCAGAACAAAACCATTATTTACTTAACTGTTAATACTTAAAAATAAATATTCACATTAAGACGGTTAAATAAATACTTTTTAATATTTCTATTTAATACTAGATTTCCAATTAATTGTATATAATAAAAACATATTTAACTTTTTTACCAAACATAAAAATATCAAACTATGTAAAATGTATAATTAAAATAATAAAAAATAAAATTCAGGGTCAAAGAAAAAGGAAACCAAATTTGAAATAATCGCCAATCTTGGGAGTTACGAGTTCTGGCTTTTTATTTTTCAAATGAGCTTTTTAAACACGATCAGCGAAAAAAATGGTTTTTTACATTTATGTAAAAAAAAAAAAGTGGAGGGAACTAGTGTTGTTGTACGTGTACCTACTATCTGAACCCTGATGGGATCACTGGGCAACGATCAAAAGATGGATGCAACGTTGCACAATCAGGAACGTCCATTTTAGATCTTATCCGATGCAACTACGGGTGGGGCCCATACGTAAGAGGGATCATTGTCTGATAAAGCGGTCAAATACGCGGCGTCTTGTGAATGGTTTTGGTTTTTTTCTTTTACAGACACTGCAGACAAAAAGATTCCAATTCCTTTCTTTTCTTGGCCTCATCATAGTTAACAATTAATGACTAATAATTAATAATTAATTCTGCGACATTCCAGATCCATCCAAGGCTGTGGTGGGACCAATTCAAGGGCTTCTCTGTAATTCTGCGTCCACCTCCCAGTTGTACAACAGTTAAAGTACACAATTGGACAAATTTAACTAAATTTTTAAATCACCTCAGAAGAATAGAGCAAAATTCAAAATACATAATGAATAAAGTGACCAAAAAAGTTATTAAATATCATAAACGTATACATCTTCATATATATTATGGTAGAAAAGACTTATCTTTAACTTAGTCTTCTCAATATACACGTCAACATTAGCATATCAACATTTTAATTTAATTTAAGTAGTTCTTCATTTATATCGAGTTTCTAGTTTTTGGATTCTAATGTACGTGGAGTTTTGATTATTGCATGTGTGATTCGATAAAAAAAAATGAATATAAGTTAGAATAAATCTGTGGTTTTAGCTTTTTATAAATAAAGTAGGATAAGTCTAACTTTTTTCAAAGGGTGTTTTTCTAGAAAAGTCCAAGATTTCAAACTAAGGAAAATTAATTTGGATAGTTTGAGATCAGAAGTAAAAATCTGTTGAATAGTGGATTCAGCCTTGTGTTAGATCCGATGTAACATTATATAGTGTGGTATTGATCAGATCTATGAGTTGGCAGGAATTTTAGAACTTATCATTGTGGTGATTGGTTGAATTATGATACCTGCGTTGTCTTAAGTGATGAAAATGAAGGTTGAGATATATTGTAATTCAATTTGCAAATGTTAAAGTTTTGGTACAAACATAGTATTTATGGAATTTTCTTTTTAACGAGTTGAGTTGTTTAGAATGAAAATAGGATGAGAGAGAAATGAGTAAGATAGTTAAAATTAATATTTTAATTATAAGATTATAAGACATTATAATTTTATATTAGTTTCGTATTTTATGTAAATCTTTAAATAAAACCGTAAAGCCATATTAGTAATGTAAAGTTTTACATATGCCAAAAATTATTAGTACATGATTTATTAGAGATGTGATGTAAGTATTGTATAAAAAGTTAATTAGGATACTGATATACACCAAATTAAATATAAAAATATATTATATGGTAAAGACTCATGAAAGTTTGAGAACCACTATAAGTCAATTTAAAATATAAAAGTCACCTTATCGTTTGATATTACTAGAAAAATCTATTCCACGTTAGACTATTGATATGTCCAAACTTAATGATTTAATTTAATTTAATTTATTTGATTTGTTATAAATAATTGTTGAAATTATTTACATGTTTAATTATATTGTATATTTAAAAAATTATCTTTCTTTGAAAGGAAGTGTGATATTTCTGCCAGGAAAATATTAAATATATTTTTATACCTTTATCATCAGAAAGGTTTTCTAATCAACATCATAAACATGTTGTGTTAATTCATTTCTTTAATTCTAACCACCGTTCATTTAATCACAAATATAAATAATTTAATTTATAAATGTATACTGTAACTATCTTGAACATTATAATTGTCAGTTGTCGCTGAGTGTTTTATTTTTATTATTTTCAACAAGTGTTTTTTTAATATATTTTTAACATTTTACCTCTTTCAATTTATTTATTTATTTATACTAGTTTTAGTTCTAAGTTAATTACCGTTATTTCTTTTAAAGCAAACTATCAATAATTAAAAACATCGTATGATAATATAAATTATTTATGCCAATATTAAATATGATTTATATCTTACAGATATTTGTTTATTATAAATTTGTTTATAATGTAATATATATATATATATATATATATATATATATATATATATATATATAAAAATAGAAACTTAAAAAATTAAGATTATTAATAAACCGTCTTCTCTCCAGTAGGCATGAATTAAACATGTTAAAGATGAAAAAAACAAGGACTTGTGTGTTGTCTGCTACAATATTATTAACAATGAAATTGATTGATTATGTTGTTCACACCATCGTTGTCTTTATCAAAAGTTCACATTTTATAAACATTGGTGGTCAATAAAAGAATACCTAATAAATACATGGGCCAAGATAAAAAAAATTCCTATTTATGTACTTTTAAGTTTATATCCCTTTCAGTGACTGTGTCAATTCACACCAATCTGTTTTTCATCTTAAATGCCAATAATTGCATTTAAAATATGACCCACTTGACACTAACCTACACATAACTAGAACAAATTTTCTAATCAATAGAAAAGTTTAATTCTACATCTAGATATGTATTATATAAAATAATTTAAATAGATATAAAATAATTTACAATTAACTCCTCTAAAATGTAACAATGTGAGTTGACTATTCAGCAAAAGCAGCTTGAACAAAATGAAATAAAATAATTAACTCACTTCCTGTCTAAGAATATACTCATAAGTAAAAATATTAACATAAAATAAAAACTACAACAGCTCGTAAAATGACAAGTTAACCAACAGAAATCCATAAAAAATATAAAACAAACTATAACATCATACAAACATTAAAAGTATTAAAATGTGGGTTAAATACTAATATTAGGATTTAGTTGACTAACTGGAGTACATCATTTTAATTAAACAATAATTTTCTCAATTCTAAAATTCAACATATCTTGATTTAATTACATAGATACCATATTTCCAAATAATTACAACAAACATTTCACTTAAATTAAACTAATATTACATTTCGCATATCTAAACGGATCAATACTAAATCGAATACATGCCATTTTTGTTATTTTTTTTCACCTAAAAGTGACTTCTAACCAAAAACTCTAAAACAAAATAAGGATTCAAGTTGAGTTATTGAAATCTCTGAAAGTACAACTTTACATTATAATAATTTCTCCTTGACGAGATCATTTTCACATTTCCTGTTAAAACCTAAAGAAAAAAAAGTAAATAAATTCATTCTACATTACAAAATTAATTCTCACTCTAATTAAGAATCTACTCAAACTATTTTGATTTATTAATAACGACTATCTCCTTATATATATTATTTATTTGAAAAACGACTAAAACTCAAGTATAATATATATTTAAAGAATAAATAACTTCATATATGGATGAAAATTGTTAGAACTTTGTATTATTTTTATTCTTAATTCATTCAATGTTTATATCTAAAAAAATCATATATAATATTTATTCATTTTAAAATAAAAATGTTAATTAGGATGACATGTCATTAAATATAAGTACAATTAACACAAAATACAAGTTAATGTGTATATCTTTAAAAAGAACCACATTAATTTATATGCTATAAATAACTTTATACTTCTATGGTAAATAAAAAATTACAATTATGATTGATAACCATGATGTAATTTCTTCTGCTGTGATAATTGATACCGTATTCAATAATATCTCTCTCATCAATTGTCTCATACCCCTGAGAGAAATTTGTTAAGAGAATACACTTGGCATATTCACAACCAATGAATTAGAATAAATTTATATACCTCCAATCCAAAACATTAGAACAGTGTCTTTGTGTTTTTTTTTTTCTTTCTCTTACTCAATATTCTCATTAAATAAAAAGAAATATTATTTAAGAGGAATAAAACATGTTTATTCAACCAGGAAAAACCTTTTAAGATAAATACCAAACTAACTCCTAAAATATAAAAAACTATAATATCTTGTAAACTAAATGTTACAAAACCGAAAACATCTAACATGCACGTCCAGAGAAAGATAACCGAGAATCAAAGATGTTATTAATCTCCCTCCAAGTCTTTACAACAATTTTAGTTCCTGGAAACCTATGAGTGGTTTAAAGTAACAATTGAATCAGTTGAGAGGTTTAAAAATTATATTTGATAATTTAATAATTTACGGAAATTAAACCAGACAGGATTTTTTTTAAAACTTATATAGTAAATTAATAGACTAAATAATTATTATAGAAATTCATTTGCTAAAAATAGGTTTTTGATCTCTAATTAAGTATTATGCCAACAAATTTAAAACCTATTTAAATAACTCTACCACGAATGAGATTTCAAAAATAATAATTTTTATTTTTTTAAAATTCAAATAACTTCATTTTCAGATATAAATTAAATCCGATTTATAATTGATGAAATTAGGTATATATATTGATATGCAGGTACATTGGTGCACGCTACATGTTGACCCATGCTCCTTTTGGATATCTATGCAGCGCTGGCATTACCAATGAAGACATGTTTGGAGTTTGAAGATAGATACACAGATAGATACATACATATATACATGCAACCAAACGTAACCTTCTCTTCACCATTCAAATTGTTAGGTTCTTAATTCGTTATTAGAAAGCGAGTGACGGAGAGTGAGAGAGATAGCGTTTCAGAGACTAATATTTCTTCCTTCCACGTGAATGGGTTTCCATCTATTATTGGCCAATCACTTGTACACTGAATTAGCTGTGTTTATGTTTTTATAGAAGTAAAAAATATATTTATAGTATATAAATTGATTTAAAAATTTAAATAGAAATTTTGTTCAACGTTTATGCAGTCTTATTACTGTTTTACGTTACACTTACACAGGGGTGGTACGTTTCTCTGCGTTTGTGCCGTTGGTTTTTCCATCTTAATATAAAATCGATAAAAAGGACAAGTGGATTCTTTTAACATTCAAATTATTTCTCCAACAAAACATTCAAACTATAGTCACAGTGATTGAGATTACTCACGGGTGTGCACATGTTGTTGTCATAGGAAGACATCATAGTCAATGCATTAATAACTTTAAATGATTCACATGATGGTAAGGATCACTGTTATTGACTTTTTCTAAGTTTTAGAGATAGTTTTGCTAAGTTTTAATCCGAGGTTAAAATAATAGTTTATTCAATTATTTTTCAAAGTTCGATTTTTGTTATTGATGTGGGAAGCTTAACGTGCAACTATATATTTTATGTATATTTTAAGACACGTATTAATAACTCTGGAAACATCTTAGGGTAAGATTTCATTCATATCTTAAATAGATGTTGCACTAAAATTACATTAAAAGATCTATAATTTGAAAAACACAATTTTCTAAAAATACTTTTCAAAACCTTGAAAGAAATATTTGTTTATATCCCACAGGTGTAAGAAAATATATTTTATAACTTCACATTCTAAATATTAAAATGTGAATATTTTGTGAGATCGACAAAAAGTTACATATTTAATAATAAGATTTATCATCACACAAAAATAAAATGAAATATTGTAAAACATTGTATCTTACACAACAAAATAAAATTTAAGAAAATTGTAAAATCTTAAAATAAAATATTGCAATGAAAATATATTCTAAATAATTTTGTTAATCTAACTGATTAAATTTTTCTTCTACAGCTAAATAATTTTTAAAGGTAATCTAAAAGTGATTTCCAACTTAACAATAAAAATAGAAAAAAAATGCTATATTTGATAATTTAAAAAAAATTTAAGTTTTTTAACAAAAGAAAATTACTTTTATCATGTTAAAACTAAAATTTGAATAAAAAAAATTCTTATTATAAACTTTACAAAATCGGTTTGAAAAGTGAGGTTTGTACCCACATTATAAATTACTCAATTTGAACGTGAGATTATATTGTTTAAGCGTAGTCCAATAGCGAGTGATCCTAAAAATCGTGTTAGGATAGACTCTGATATCATATCAAAAAGTGAAATTTAAACTTAACTTAACCTTACAAAATCAGTTTGAAAAGTGAAGTTTACATTCACATTATAAATTATTGAAAGACCTTATTTTCAGTAAACGTGAGATCTTCAAAACAATTATGTTGTCATAGATATGAGAATCAAATATTCTGATAAGCAAAAAGGAATTAAAAATTCAGAATATACAATTTGGAAACAATTTTTTCATATTAGTTTTTAAATTTTCAATAAGCACTATAGTTTTATATTGATAAATTCTAATTAAAAATAATATAAAAATATTTAAAAATGAGGTCGTTCAGATTCAAATTAAGATAACCTTATTTATATGAAAATAATGACAACAATAGTATATATGAGAGGTTTTCATGAGTTCAATAATTCAAAAACATATCCAATTTCAATAGCAATATCTGTCGGGCTAGAAGGTGTAATTTGTTTGGTGCATCTGTATCCACATAACCAAAAAATCAACAAAATTAACAATGTCAATTATGTCAACATTGTTTACAGTCTCAAGCTTGAATGAGATCCAGAAGATATATTATATAGTGTTTGGTGTAACACAGATATAATAGAGTATAGTTATAATTTTGTTTGCTGTATTTAATAATATATCAAAGATATCACACAAAAAAACGTGTACAGTATTTTAATTTCATTAAAACGGTAAAATCAAAGAAAATTGAATAAAACAAAGCGTTGTGATATATATCCATTCACAGGTGCCCACGGTTGTAATCATTTCAATTTTTTTAGGTCTTTTAAAATTTAGATTAGGATGAAGGGACGATGGTTTCAATTTGGACTTCCCATGGTATTAGTAAAATAATTAGTCAATAATTGTTTTTTTTTTTTTTTATATTCAAAACCTAACCGCACAGTTATCACAAGAGGGGGTGGTCACATTAATTAACTCCTGTTACTAACTAATTAATCGTACTTGAAACTTTGAAGTTAGCTATTATTGTTTTGTTGCTTGAAATTAAGCTGTTTCCCGAATTATAGACATCTTATCAAACAGGAGATTAGAAAAATTAAATATTTTTCCATTATTTTAAATATGTTTAGCACTCGAACATTTTATTTATAAATTTATTTCTCTTACATGTGAATGGATCATCTCAAATATAATATATTCTTTTATTAATAAAAAAGTTTATTTTTTTTTTCTTTTCTTTTATTATTATTGAGTTATGAGAATTTTAAATATATACATATATGAGATATATTTGGATTTGGAATATATTGTACTCTTTTTTGTATTTTTATATCAATTATAAAATTTTAACGTGTGAATAGACTATTTATGTTTTATTATATTTTATTCACACTCTTCAGCTGATATTATAACGACTATCATACAGGCATTCAAAGTGATAATAATATTGATTTTGAGGATGTAGATAAAACTAGAGATATTTTAATAAAATGGATTATTAAGTAAGTTTATTTTAAAAAAAAGTATCTCTTTTTTCATTATTTAGAATAACTTCAATTAACTTATTTTCACATTATAAAGGAATTAAAATGGAAAAAGTGAAATTAAATCATAAATTATGATGCAATTAAATGACAAGTAAACACATACAATATTAAAATAATAATTAAACCATTATTGAAAAACAATTTAATTGAAAAAGAAAACAAATAAAAATGACCATTCAACTTTAAAGTGAGTCTTCATTAAAAATCTTTGGAGAAATTTTGAATTCTAACTCTCTTTCTCTAACACACCTAAACTTAAGATAACACAACAATAATTCATAAGAAAGTCTTCCCAAAATTACGTGAATCATTTGTTTATAAGTTGAGGAAAAAAAGTTTTTTTCCCAATTATATAATCACACCACAAAGTATTTTGGTTAGATTTTTAAGAATGTATGAGATTATAACTTATAATACTTTAAAATAAGATGTTTATCGGTAATACTTTAAAATTCAAGTAATTAAAAAAACATGGGATAATTGAGTTTACTTCAATTTAACCTTTAAATAATTTAATTTAAGTACAACTCTTTTAAAATTTAGTTTAATATTCTAGTTTAATTCAATTTATGCATTTTGTTTAACCTAATGGTTAGGATGAGTTTAATGTTGAAAAATTGATATTCAAATCCTACTTTATACAAATTTATTGTAAGTATTTATATGGAAACACAATTCCAATATAAAAATTCAATATGTATAAAATCATTGTAATTTTTTATGATATATTTTAACTTTTTTCCTATTATTTTATTTAATTTTCTAAATTAGTTCAATGAATCTGCATAGCATTGAAGACAATGCGATATGGATTCACTAGTTAAGTAATAATTAGATGTTACTCAATTTAATTAATATAATGATTGTTTAATAATAATCTCTGGACACCCCTACTATGATTTGTGTGGATAAAATGGCAGGCCGTTAGCAGTAAGCCCATGATAAGAAAGCCCCTACGTTTAATATACCAATTATTTCATATTAAAGCCAATTTATATTATTTAGGATTAATTTCATGAATTTTCCTCAACAGCATAAAGATGGAAATTTTTAAAATAATGTTGGAAAAAAACATGGTTGCTTCATCGATAACAGGGAAGTATCCAGAATATCAGATATCGATTAATGTTGGATACAAATACACAACACAAATTGAAGTATGGTTTGCTTCAGAGATTTTATTTATTTAATTTATGATTTTATCCATTGTTCATAACATGGACCTAAGGTTGTTCGATAGCAGCATGCATGCAATGAAGATACGTGGTTAGTTCAGCCTTCATCCTGAATCCAAGGACTGTGCTTGGGTTTCCTAACATTCCTAAGGGCCTTCCAAACAACACTGTTACACATGAACCCTGATCCGCAAGCTATTTGGCAAACCCGATCACCCCTTTTGATCCTTGAGTTCAACTCAAGGTAAGCCAGTTCATACCAAGTACTGCTGCTTGATGTGTTGCCAAATCGCTCCAATGTCTTCCTCGATGCTTCCATGTACTCCTCTGTGAGCTCCAAGTTCTTCTGAATCTCATCCAGCACTTTCTTGCTCGTGGCCAGAATGCACATGTGCTCGAATGCCAGCTTGTAATCCGGAATATATGGCTTTGCTTTCTTCTTCTTGAAGATCAAGTTGGTGAAGAAGTGAAGTTGCTCAGAAACAGGTAACACTAGTGGCCCTAGTGTGGTTATGTTGGCTTTTAGTGCATGGCCTCCAACCTCTATGATATCTTTGCTCACACAAAGCCCCTTCTTCCCTTCACTATCTTCCCTTTGTTGTATGCTTTTGTAGCTTCTATTATCCATCCCTCTGTGAGTTCTCACCAGCTGCCACATGCATGAATGATATATAGCTCAATGCAATAAGATAGAGATCCTAAAACTGATCTCATAGAAAACTAAAAAGGTTATGACTTTGGAAGAGATACCTGTTTGAGTTCATACTTGGCGCGCCATTTATCTAGGCGGAAATTTGAGAGCATGATGGCTGCAGCCCCCATTCTGAAGAAGCAATTGGGAAGCTGCATTTCAATGTCATTGCCACTGTACCAGGTAGAGCTCACAGCTTCTGTGCTAACTACAAGTGCATAGGTTCTTGGATAGGCATCAAGAAGGTCTTTAGCAAGATCAATAGCTGTGATTCCAGCACCACAACCCATCCCTCCAAGGTTGAAGCTGTGGATGTCGTGCCTAAGCTTGAAATGATTTACTATCATTGAGGAGAGTGATGGGGTGGTGTTTAGTATTCCACAGTTTACTATCAGGATTCTGATGTCCTTGGCTTTTACTTTTGTGGCAGCAAGAAGGTCTTTAATTGCCCCAAACATCACCATTGATACCTCTTCTCTGCCATCTTTCAGCGAGTTTCTGTAACCAGGGCGAAAAACTCCTTTTGGCAGGTAGGTCTCATCACCCATTCCAGATTTCTTAAGAACTCGTTCTTGAAACTCAATAGTAGTATCATTGAAATTCCCTGATTTTTTTGCTAGCTCAATAAACTCTGCCTTAGAGATCTGCATAAATATCCCATTATTAAATACATCTAAAGGTTGAATGTATAAAAAACAGGCTTACCCCCTCAAGCATCAAAATTGGAGTTTCAGCTCAGTAATTAGTGAAAGAAAGAAGATTTACATTAAAGCTCAATTCGTAAAAATACAGTTTTGATTGGACAATTACAGCCAAAAGTACTCAAGTAAACGTATCTAAGTTTGGCATTAAAAGTTAAAACTCACACACTCTCTTGGTGTGTGAGAAGTGTGAGTACTAGTTAAGAAAAGGTGTGCGTTTTTTAACCTTGTATTCATTTGGGGGACGAAAGCATGAGAAATCAATCAAATAGGTAGAGCCGGGTGTGAAGTCAATATAAAAATACAGCAGTATGAACAAAAGGGCTGATATAAATAGAATCTCAACGAGGCCATATTTCTCATAGAGATCGTGCCAAGTGAACTTTCCAATACGAGCAATAAAGGCTGCAAGCAGAGGTGGTGCCAGCAACAAGTACAAGCGATGGCTAATGAGGTAGCCATAACCCAATTTCACATATTTTAGATTAACCGAACTAAGAAAATCTGGCAGCTTAGGCCTCACTCTCACAGAGAAAGAAATAGAGCCAGCCTTTGGGCCAGAGTTTTCAACACCCCTCTGCACAATCTCAGTAGAAAAATCCTCACTTTCTTTTGACATGGGGGAAGAATTATGTTACAATAAGATGAGTGTGTTGGTTGAAGAAAAAAGTGGTGGGAAAAATAAGGAGGGGCATGCTCACAGTGAATTGAAGTGCAAAAGTGAATAGAAAAATATTAGAACACAAAGAAGCTTGATCGGATATAAATATATAGGAACAGTGTCCTCTCTTGGCACACTTTAGTTGGAGAAACACAGACTAGTTTTGCATGGTAAATGATGCTAAGGATTTTACGGAGAATGCAAACTGAATAGGTGCATTGTGCATGAATGCGTTTGAGCAGCAGAATTACAGCACCATTGAAATTGTATGCAAGAGGAGCATGTAAATTTCCATCCTCTTTTTTAATAATTAAAATTCCATTAATCAACTTGGGAGCAGCATAAAGATACTGCACGATATTTAATATTGTTTCAGCTAAAGCATTTCATTCACTTTCAATGACTTGGCTTATATGAAGGAGGAAGAAATAAACAATTGAATACTTTTGAAAGAACCTGTTTTACACTTATTAATGAATGTGTGAGACTATTCAAAATGGAGCAAAACATGTTACACCAATAACGTGATCTTTTGTGAAGATAAGGATTAAAACAAATTAACTGTTTCTTGTGACGATGAATACGTAATTGACTAGCTAAAAAAGTTCGGTCATTAGTTGTAATTTAATCCTAGATTTTGAAATATGAGAGATAACAAACAAAAGCATTGAAGTTTTAAGTATAAGACCAATGACCAGAGACAAGAGCCCAAAATGCCATAGATTAAAAATAATGCAGCATCTTCAATGTTGGAGAAGAGAAGAAACTAGATTGCCAATACAAAACACACTAATGATTTTTGTAAAAAAAAAAAATACCTAATTCATATGTATTTGGTCTTCTGTTCGGATGAAAACTCATGTATATTTGCCAAAAGGCAAAAGGATATTGCTTTTCCTTTTGCTTGTTGACCATTCATATAAAAAATATGTATTTTACAACATAAATAAATATTTATTACTTACTATATGATATAAACAACTTTTTTAAGTATATAAATTATGTCATAACCGAATTCTAATAAATGATCAATTTAAACATGTGAATTATATTTTAGATTTATAAAATATTAAATTGAAATATAAATCTGTTTTAATATTAAAGCGGGTTAGGAATTAAGAAAATTAAATATATAAATAAAGATCAAAGTAGTAAGAGTAATTTAATAAGATTGAGAGAAATATATTTTGACCATTTATAGCGATAGAGGGAGAAAGATTCTTTCAAAATATTAACTTTTTTTTTTATTTGAGATAAATTACATATTCTTATCTTTACAATATAAGAATAAGAATAGATAAAAGGAACTATGCTATAATACTCTTTAATTTTTTACTTCTCATAGTTGTGAAGGAGGATCAAGTATGATGTAATTTATAAATTAACAATTTAACTATGTTTGGTATTCAACCTCTTAATTCTGTCTTATTTACATACAATATGTAATTCAAATATAACTCTATCCCATAATAGTATTTCATGCCAATACACTTCACTTCAATCTGTGTCTCTAATCTAAAGAAAATTATTCTTAAAGCGACTTAACAAAACATATTTTTATGCAATCCTTTCCAATTTTAGTCTCTGCAGGTGTTTGAGCAATACGAGCAAGATATTGGTTAAATAAAAATCCAGTCCTTCAAAATATTGATTTTATTTTCTATAAAAAAATTAATATGCTTTTAATATTTATATTTTAACACAAATATATGTTTGATGACAAGAAAGTTGTGAATTTAGACAGAAAAGTTGCATAAAAAATATGTAGTCTTCTAATTATTATTATTATTATTATTATTATTATTATTATTATTATTTTATATACTATAAAACAATGCGAGTCTTACAAGAAATTTAGATATATTAACTAATAAATAAAGTTAGAAAAGGGAGTTTGAATTTTGACAAAAAGATCTTGCAAAGGCAATGCAACCTGAGTCATCTAACAAGAAGTTATGAATATATTAAACCGTCCAAAATGTAAGAAAATGATATGGTAAATTTTTATATTTTATTTGAATAGATAGATGGATTTAAATAAGAAAATTAATTTGTATGTAGTGTGAGGATTTGTAAAAGTGAATTGACTTCTTCACATTAAAGAAGGAGATTTGAATAAATTTTTTTGAATGATATATGTAATTGATAATTTAAATTTTAAATTTGTAAAATTTTTATCTGCACATCTCACATACTGAACAAGCATTTTATTGTCTCAAGTGCATCTCCTTATATTTAAACAATAAACATTTATAAGTATATATATTAATTAATTATTGCACACAAAATACAGATAATCTATTATTTCTGTTGTTTTTTTTTTTTTTTAAAAAAAAAAACATGAACTTTATCAAGAGAGAAACGGCGGGAAGAGGATCCCAGGCGGAACGGGGAAGAAGACCGCTGTGGCGGCGTGAAGCGCGGGCTTGGCAGCGGCGCGTGGCATGGTTCTGATTTTGGTGGGATGACTTTGATTGGCGGCGACTGCTCTGTTTCTCTGAGAATTGGGGTAATTGGCTTCTGTTTCTAAGGTACTTTTCTGATAACGTGTTCTGTTTCTCCATGTGTATCTCTGCAACCTTCGTATTGCTTCTTCAATATTTACCAACATGCCTTCAAATTCCAGCCATCTCTTTCATATGAACAAAGTTTTAGGAATGCAAATAAATTTTTGGGTAAAACACTATTATGGCTTGAGAGTCCCTAATATTTCAATTTGTTATTCATTCTAGTCCAGACTACAAAAATTGTTTGACTTAATGATAATATTAGGGCATGCTAACCGATTTGTATTTGTTTTCCTTTAATCTGTGTATTTTGATTCAATTTGAGAAAAATTATCTTCTTTCATTTCGACTTTGATTTGCCAAGCATATATATAATTGATAATTGTAATTTGTTTTTTAATTTATGAAGCAGATTTCTCAGTTCTCTGCTACTTCATGGTTTGGGGGGAGAGTCTAGTCTATTGAAAATCAAGTCCATCGAAAAAAGCTCCACCAAACTTTTTCAGTTGATTTTTGTTTCTTCCTCTTATACTAATTGCTTGAGCTGTGTATACCAATCTCATGGCAATGGTGAGGGGAACTCCTTTGTATTTCTGCCGAAGGTTTGCCCAATTCCGAAACGTCACCTCAGAGACTAAACAAGGTTATCATTATCATCCTACTAAAAATCTCGATGCTAAAGATTGCAACTTTATCCATTGAAATTTGTAGGATTACGCGAATAAAGCCCCGCTGGGAGGACACCCTTCTTTCCCTGTTCCATCTTTCAATTTTTCTGACCCCTCTTTCTTCCTCCTTTATCTTAACCACCAGAACAATGCCTTCGTCTCCCTCCGTTTCTTTCACTGGCTGTGCTCTTCTTGTGGTTTCTCGCCTGACCAATCATCTTGCAATGCCCTCTTTTGTGGGCTTGTGGATGCTGGAGCCTGCAAAGCAGCAAAATCATTGCTTTACTGCACGGGTTGGACTCCCGAGCCTGCCACTTTGGAGGGTTGCATTCAGTGTCTCAGCAGGGCAGGGCCGGGATGGTTGAAGATGCAGTTGATATGTTGAAACAGGTCGGGTTTTGCCCCTCTTTGACAACTTGGAATGCATCTCTGTTGAGTTGTTTGAGGGCTGGGAGGACTGATCTGGTGTGGACATTGTATGAACAGATGACGGCATCGGTGTTGTTGCTAGCATTAATGTGGAAACTGTTGGATATCTGATAATGACATTCTGTGCAGAAAACAAAGTTTTGAAAGGGTATGAACTTCTTCGGGAACTTCTGGAAAATGGCTTACATCCTGACAATGTTGTTTTCAATGCACTTATTAGGGGGCTTTGTAAGGAGAGACAATATGTTCGAGTATCTGAGATGCTTCATATTATGCCAAGCAATGCAATCCTGATATCTTTACTTATCAAGAAATCATAAATGGACTCCTGGAGAGGAAGAGTTGTGAGGGCTTCCGGGTTTTAATGATCTCAAGGACAGAGGATACTTCCCGGACAGGGTTATGTACACAACAGTGATCAAGGGTCTATGTGAGATGGGATGGCTTGGGGAGGCCAGGAAGCTGTGGTTTGAGATGATTAAAAAAGGATTTCAGCCAAATGAATACACCTATAATGTAATGATGCATCAATATTTTAAGATTGGTCATCTTGTTGAGGCAAGGAAGATCTTTGAGGATATGTGTGGCAGAGGTTATGCAGAAACAACAGTTAGCTATAGCACAATGATTTCAGGTTTGTGTTTGCATGGAAGAACAGATGAAGCATATAGCTTGTTTGAAGAAATGTTTCAGAAGGGCATTGTTCGTGATTTGATTACATACAATTCTCTTATTAAAGGCCTGTGCAAGAATGGGGAGCTGGTTAGGGCAACAAAACTATTAAATGAACTGCTGGCACAGGGATTAGAGCCATCAGTTTTCTCTTATAATCCTCTTATTAAAGGACTATGTGAAGAAGGAGACACACAGGGTGCGATTACGTTGTGGAAGGAAATGCAGGATAAACATTTGGAACCAATAGCCAGTACGCATGATTATATTATAACCGGGTTATGCAAAGAACGACATTCTCTGCAGGGAATCGAATGGTTGCTAAACATGTTGAGTTGGAAGCTGAAACTCCAGGAACATACTTTTGAGTACCTTATTAACAGTCTATTACAAGAAGATAGGTTGGATGACATTCTGGTTGTTTGGTTGGATGACATTCTGGTTGTTTTAGAGTCTATGTTTAGAGTAGGATATAGACTAAAAGAAAGCACAATTCATTCTTTGGTGAGTAAATTTAGCAGGGATAGATTTCATTTTCCTGACTTAAGGTTGGAGAATATCATAGAAAGAAATTGATATAACTGATTGTGTTGTTTGTATCTTCTATTTACTATCAATGACCAATAAAATGGAGAATTAATATGTAAAAATTACACTTAAATTGGTGTGGACTGATCTCATGGAGTATTTATTAAATAAACACTTATAATTATAAAGTGTAAGACAAAAATACACATATTCATAATCGATTACACATCTATAATCGATTATATTGATCAATTACCCGCACAAACATACTTAATTATCTCTCCTTTAAAAGAAAAAACATAAACCCTTTTTAAGAATCTCTGCATGAGCCATCTTTTTAAAATCTTTGTAGAGACAACTTCATCTTTTAATTCTTAATAACTACAAAATATCCTTCCATCCTCGCTAATCTTTATTACATCTCAAATCATCTTCTCCAATTTCACAAATGTGAGAGTACTACAATCACTATAAATCCATTTTTCTCCGTCCTCGTCCAGAGTCCATCTGCTAAACCAATTTGGGAAGTGAAAAAGAAAAATAAGATTGCAGTAAATAAAATAACCGCATTTGACCCCTCTGCCACTTGTCACTGTTTGGTGCATAATGGATCCAGTACACTTTTCCTTAATCCTCTCATTTTCTCTTTAAGCTTCCCTCTGGTGGTCTCTGTTTTACATCTACCTACTTTATCATCCCGTTAAAATTTTTATAGCATTATGGTCTTCAAATCCTTTTCACTTTTTTTCTTTTTTAATTCCTGGTACTATGAAATAAAGGGCATTTAAGACACCAACCCAACCTATTCCTAGGGGCTACATGCATTGCCCTTTCCGCCCTTTGTTTTCCTCTTTCTTTCTATTATTTGAGCTGGATTCTTTCATTTCTCCATAACCAATTCAATAATTTGCCAATGCAAGTGGACAATGCAAGTTGGATAATGTCCCACGTGAAATGAGAAAGAGAGACGTTGGTATTTTCTGGTACAGGACCACTGGGTTGGAAAATTGGGTCATTCAACTCATAAAACTAATAGCATGCTGCACCATTTATCTACTTAGATTCGGTGGAAACCAAGCTACAACATGAAAGCATAAAGTGTGTCACCTTAATTTCTTTTGGCGTGTTTTCTTAAAAAATGAGATGAAAGAGAGTAAATTGTTTATAGTAGGCTGCCCCCAGAATTAATGCACCCGGTGACAGCTGGTATACATAGATATTGATGCATGCTAAAAAGTTTAAAATTGTGGTCACTGTTGTAATTTCACTTCACTGTAATTTGCAAATGAATTGTGACTGATACAAAAATCTTGAGGTTATGGTAAGTTTAAAATCATGCAACGCCTGTTTTTTGACAAATCAGTACATTCTTGTGATTTTGAGTTCTCAGCTTACATGTGAAAATGTCAAGTTTGTTGGATGTCAATATAGCTTTGCTTATTAGGTGCAGATTCAGCAACTGCTGCCAAAATTTCCACCTAACTATAATCATGCTATGGCAAAATCAATCTTCTTATTTGCTTCCATACGTTAACCAAAAAGCCAAAAGTCTTATGATAGCTTTTGTGAAAATACCTGGCAGATTCCTTCTATAATAGTGTCATGAATTCTAAAATCAGGATAGTTTGGTTTGGCCTAGAGTTGCGTCAGACTATAAACTTATACTGATATATAATAGATGTAATCAAGCATATCATATCAAAATCTAGAATTGTAGATTCTGTATAATAAAAAATTCAAAACTAATAAAATTGGACTCTGTATGATTGTAATGTAAAAAAAATGCAACTCCTGTTGCAAGAAAATGAATCCTATGTTTGATACAGCAATGAGCTAATAGACAAATCCTTTGTTCTCATTCATGACACAGGTTCACCTACCCTCAACTATAGATTCGGACCAAGTAAGAGACATTGAAGAAGAGTTACGAATATCTTGAAAAGTTGGGTGTGAGGCATAGCTAAAGTATTGGGAATACTCAGACAATATATCTCTTGATTTCAACCGTTGGAGCAAATAACTATCCATATTCTCAATTTCTGAATCATCCACCTCGTTCTTTCCCTCTAAAACATTTACCACTTGTCTCATTGTGGGTCTCACCTTTGGTTCAGGGTAGGCACACAACAAACCCAAGTGCATTAACCTCTCCACTTCTTGCTCACTGAACTCTCCCTTAGCCCTTAATCTTTCATCAAGTGCAAAAACAATTTGCCCTTGTACCATTAGTTGCCAAACCCACTCCACCAAAGGTGACTTACCTTCTTCCAGAGGTCTCCTTCCACATAAAACCTCCAAAATCAAGATACCAAACATGTAAACATCTGTCTGAGTGGAAGCTCTTCCTGTCTTAAAAACTTCGGGAGCCATGTACCCTACTGTTCCAACCAATTTTGTGGTGCTAGCAACTTGACCATGGCTGTGCATTCTGGCTAGCCCAAAATCCCCAAGCCTTCCATTCATATCCTTATCAAGCAAAACATTGCTGGCCTTGATGTCCCTATGCACAACCTTAGCTTCCCACCCCTCATGCAAGTACAAAACTGCAAAAGCTACATCTTTTATAATCCTTATCCTGTCTTCATAACTCAACATCTTCCTCTCATCACAATCAAACACCCTCTTGTCCAAGCTACCGTTTTCCATGTAGTCATACACTAAGAAGAAACTCCCAACATCTTTCTTGCACCAACCTCTCAACCCCACCAAGTTTCTTTGCTTCAGCCTCCCAAGGCTTGAAACTTCAGCAAGAAACTCTCGCACGCCATCATTTTCATGAGAAATGTGCTTCACAGCAACCTCCACCCCTCCTCTTAGAACACCCTTGTAGACTTTCCCATTCCCACCAACTCCAATCACATTCTCTTCAGAGAACCCCTTTGTTGCTGCTTCAATTTCTTCATACAACATTCTGTGTGGCCAATACTCCAGCTCCCAATCTTCCATTTCATGCCTCTTCCTTTCTCTCTTACGCTTCCTCTGAATCAAAATCAGTGCCAACAAAACCAACACACAAATAACTAAGAAAACTCCAACAGTAAACCCTGCAACAAACCCCTTGGACTTAAAAATTGAATCCTTTGGAAGAACAAAAGACGGTAACCCAGTAGTAATAAGTTCATCACTCAACGAAACATTATCATTGCTGAAACTCCACCCCAAAATCTTGTGACTCTCAACTAATTGACCAGTGGCACTAGTAAACCCAATGAACATTTCATCCTCAAAAACGTGAGATAAGTTGAGAGAAACATTCAACAAAGGCCTACTAGGCCTTTTCATACCCACCGGTGCCATGGTAACATTCATCCAAGAATCTTCATAGTCAATCCAAACTTGGTAATTCTCACCGCTGTTAAGCGTCAATTCCTTAAAGGACCTGTCACCATCATCTTGCCAATACCCAGAATCATTGGAAACAAAAGACTTGAGAGAGTTTATGTCAATCCCCACATGATTGGCGTTGATGTCATCGAACTCTTGGTTCATGAACACGTCGAACTCAACACCAAGCACATGGTTGTTTGAGTTTCCGTTGTTGGTGAGGTTGAACAGACCAAGGTGTTGTGCAGAACTCGTGCCTTGGATTCCCGTGGCAGGTGTAAAGATGAAAACCAAGCCATGCCCCGGAAGAGTGTCTTCATATGGTGCCATGGCAAAGATGAAAGAGGTGGCGAAAGGGTACACAAAAGAAGAGTTTGGTTTCTTGGTGGGAATTTTTTCCTTGTACAAGGCACGTCCGATGGAGAAAGTTTGATGATGTGTTAGTGTTAGAATTCGAGAATCGATGGTGGCGTTTCCAAAGAGCAACACTTCAGAGGAGTTGAAGCCGTTGAAGACGAAATCAATGGCACATGTGAAGTTGAAAAAGAGAAGAATCACTAGAAGTAGTGGAAGAGAGCTTGTGTGTTTCTGCTTATGTCTGATCATGGTTTTAGCATGAAGAAGCACAGGCCTGTGTCATGAATGGAAAGAGAGAAGAATAAGTACAAAAGATGAAAGGGTTTGAACACTTAAACTGAAGCAGGGGCCTATGTGAGAGAAAGATAGCACCTTGAGAATGTATGAAAACATGGGATTGGATTAACAATGGTGGCATTGGAAAATTCTGGAGTCAACTATTTGAACTCATTGATTACAAAATTTAGTAGTTGATTAAAATTAATGTTATTAGTTTTGACAAATGACACCAAAGAAAATATCTCAGCTATTTTATGAACCAATAATTCTAAATCCAAATTCTTCTACTTCCAAAGATATATATATCATTACTCTATATTGATGTTTCAAAAGATATGACTGAATCAGTATTAAAACTGAAGAAGTAATCCAGATTTTCTTCTTTAGAAAAATCAAATGCAAGACAACCACATGCCAACGTCATCTTCATGCATGATATTCTTTAAAGGAATTAGGTTTTAAATTAAAATTAAAATCGACTTATTTTCAATTAAATAAGTTTCGGTTTATAAATAAGAATTATCCGTGTACAAAGAAAAGAAGTTTTTTCAAAAGGTATATATAGATTTAAGTCATAAATATTTCAGACATCCTATAAGAAAATGCGCGAATGGAAAAGAGATAATTATATTTAAAAAAGTGAAAAGAATGAAAATAAACAAAAGATAAAATAATTTAATGTAATATTAATAATTTATTTATTTTTTGAAATTATTTATTTATTTTTATAAAAAAATCCATAACTAATAAAAAGTGTGTATTCATGTCTACTATTTGTACGGAATGAGCAGAGGAGTTGTTGATAATTCCTTGTCCTGTTCATACCAATTTATAAATGTCTCCTTCTATGGCGGTCACTTTCTCACCGTGTCAGATTATACCACTTGACAACCATAAAACAAAATTATTATATAATATTAGATATCCTATTATAGAAATAAATGTAAATAATTAAAAGTTATTTTATAAAAATGTAATAATCTCATATATGTTACAAACTTTGAAAAGTAGTATTCTTATATTTGGTACAAACTTTGAAATTCATTCTGCAGTGTGGCTACTTTTCAAGGAAGTTGTAACCTTCATTTTTAATATGTTTTCTTACCTTTGGGATGAGAAAGTCAGAATACCCAAAGTTATGTTTAAGACATCTGTAGCTTCCACTTTTATTTATTTTTTCATATAAATTATTTCAAATATCATTTTACAAAATAATTTTAAAATGAAAGATAAGGGTTGTTTTGTGATATTTCTAACCAATATATGAGATTATTAAATATAATTGATTATGCTTCTAGATATAATTCACTGTAGCATTTGTAGTTATAATATAATTATTGAATATATAATATAATAACTTGAAATAAACAGTGGTTAAGAACTATAAAGAATATAAAGAGAATTTCAGTGTGAGAAGGTAAATATGTAAAAAGAAAGAGAATGAGTAAAGGTATGATTAAAACAAAGTTGCCTATCTAAGACAAATTTTATTCAACAATGAGATTTTGTTCACATTATTGTTTTAATCTTTCTCTAACTTAAAATCTCTGGTATAACATTAGTCTTTTTTTTTTCTTACTGATTACTGATTAAATGTCTTTAAACCATTTGCATAATATTGGTTTTTTCACCTATTATGCAGATATTTTTTAAGCATACTTGAAAAAATATAATATTTAATTTTTCCAGAATAAACAAAAGGAAAAATTAGAACATCACACTACTTCGAATCATTCTATAAGAATAAAAGAATGAAACAATATGACAACATAATTCATTATGCAATAATGTGAACCAAAAGAAAAGGCAAAATAATAGTTTAATATATAAAAAGAAAAAGTGTCCACCTCCTTTCTTGACTACCTGAAAAATAGAATGAATGCTTCTTGAAATAAAATTCAAACTCTATACTGTTGCGAAAAGTGTAGATCATCTAATTTATTCTTTACTAAAAGAATCAAAAGAATCTTTTAAGTACAAAATATTATCGCACTTTATTTTACTGAAGAGTATTAACGCGTTCTAAATTACTTTTGTTGGTATCATTATAATTACTATATTTTTATTTAATTTTTCATTTAATAGATGATGGTAAAAGCACGACTATAAATTATATTTCCTCCATTTCACTAATGTTATAAAGTTACTACTATCATGATGGTTTTATTTTTAAAAAAATGTATTCATTAGATTAAAAACATGTTCATAAATTACTTTTAAAGTTAATTTTTAAAAAATATAAGATTTTTTTTATAAATCTCTGAAAATATATGTCATATTATGTATAGTAAACAAAAATTTGCTTCTTTTGCTTTTTAACAAAATATAATATATTTTTTGTATTTTACAATTGTTAAACGGTGTCGCAACCGGGGTCACGACGGGGACGGCGAAAACATATTTTAAATTTCATAGAGTCGCCACTATAGTTTATTATGGAAAACTACAGAAAAACCAAAAATCTGATCTTCGAACCAAACTAAAGTCC
>Ga0209489_102193_pt1 | contig 39982 bp, 16 predicted proteins | sample SiratrowhiteBW_FD_187527 | JGI IMG/M metagenome (GOLD analysis project Ga0209489, IMG submission 187527) | Root nodule microbial communities of legume samples collected from California, USA - Siratro white BW (SPAdes) (version 2) | ecosystem: Host-associated > Plants > Roots > Nodule | place...
TATATTATATTATATATTTTTATTTTTTATTTAATATATATATATATATATATATATATATATATATATATATATATATTATCAACCTATAAAAACTGACATCGAATCGTAGCAGTATAAAAATAAAGAAAACTAGTAAAAGTGGTGTTTATTGGTGGAGCGGGAACATAGGTTGTGTATGTTTTGTTAGGTATGCAGAACGTGTCTCTCTTATAACAACATTTTACAAGAGAAATTAGAAGAAAATATAGTAAAAATTGACAATGAGAGTGTGAAGTGGGAATCTCCATACATGCAAATATGCAGTTCAACCAATTCAAACAAAATTGTGCATCTCTTCCATTAATTGGAATTATTTTATAAAGAAGGTTAGATAAAAAATATATATAACATGTAAACTTTCAATTAAAAATAAAGCAAGTCATATTTAGATACTTTGTTTCAAAAGATGAAAGATAACACTGTTTTCATAATGAAAAATATAATGCATCTATATATATGTGTATATATTAGAAAAATAATTAATTTTTTATTTATCCAAAATTTAATCCTTTTTCTCTTCCACTTCTCTTTAAATTTTTTAGTTGGGTGATTATTTTTATTTAGATATGACTATGCAGTTTTAAAGATTACTAAATTTTTTTTATTCAAACAAACTCGCCATAATTTAAAAAATAATATATATTTTTTTTAATTTTAAGCTCCCTTTCCTTTTTTTTATTCAATCCTATATGTCAATAAATTTTTTTGTTCCGATAGGAAATTTGAGTCAAATAGTACTAGTTTAAATCTATTATATTTATTTGATATGTGAATTAGACTTTATGACAGCAAGTTATAGTTCTCTTAAATTTTAAAGTTTTTAGAGTAATTTCCTAAAGAAAAATAAGAATTTAGGCTAAAGACGTTAATTATATTTTTTATTATAGATGGATTAAGTTTGATACTCACTCATATACTGATGTAGAAATTATTGTGTTTTTTGTGATGAATATTTTTTTTTTTAAGGTTAAGAGTATATACAGAAAACTCTCAGTTAAATAGGAATTGTATTGTTGAAATACATTTATATAAATACATTGAGTATGTTACGCGTGAATCTTAAATTTATGTATTGAGTTGTAAGTTATATTCTAAAATATTCAATTTCATTTGGAGTAAATGAATTTTGAAACAAGTAATTATACTAATTAGTAATTAGAATTTTTAGAACTCCTTAAATAATTTGATAGTGGTTTCTAAAAAAGATTGAAATTATATGGATATATTTTAAATATTTTAGAAAATGCATTATTTTGTCTTGAGGTTGAGTGACCATTTGTTTTTTTTTTTTTTCTAAATTTAGTTATATTGAATGATAACTCATGATATATTGATCATTTCTCTCTTTTATAAATTACTCTAATTTAGCTTACTAACATCCCAAGTCACAGACGAAAATTAACTCGATAAAGACAAAATAAAAGTAATGATTATTTGAGTTATCATAACTCATTTAACATTTGATGTTATAAATCTTTATAGCCTTTAATGTTAAAATTATTTACATTTTGTAATATTAGATTGACGATAACATATTACTCTTAGATTTTTGGCATCGAGTAGAGTAAGAGTGTCCGATCAGATTATTGAACATATTAGATTGTTCGTGATTTTTAGAATTTTGAAACTCTTTGATAGTCTCTATTCTATATAGGTAAGAGAAACTAATTGTATAATTTTTTTTATTAGATTGAAATAAAAATTTATCTAAAATTATGATATTTGATAAGGAAAGCTAGTTGCATGTGTTTTTTTTTTTTTTTTTATAAATGTTAGTTTACTTTGAAATAGTAAATGTTATGCATAATGTGTCAGATATATTTGTGAATTTAGGTAGAGAAAACTAGTTTGAATATTTTTGATAGATATTATAATTATTTGTTTTTTTAAGTTTGAATTGGATGAATTTGAATTAAATTGAGTGAATCTTGATGTATGGTATGATGTAGTATCAATGTTTGTAAGTAATATAAAATTGTGATCGAGACATAATATGTTTATGTTTAGGAGAGGAGATACCCGTGTTGAGATGGTTAGGATGTGTATTGTTTGAGAATTTGATCTAAAGAGGTATCCTAACTCTAATGATACATTGGATTCCATAGATGAAAGTTACCAGATAATGAGAGTTGAAAGAGATTCATATGGTCATGTATGAGGTTTAAAATATGAGTTTATCAAAATAGGACATATGGATTAATCCTGAACATATAAAATTGTATCTGATGTCTGAAATAGGAATTGATCGAAACAGATAGATGGTATATGACAAGTATAAATATCTAACTCTAATTCAATACACAAGTCTTTCGAAAGTAAATAATCTAATTTCTTTGTATGTGAGTTAACATATGTATAATTTAAGTTATTATAAATATGCGATAATGAGAATGTTTTGTATGAGATGAATTATAAAAGTCATATTTATTGTTTTTATTGAGATATAAATTTAATTTATGAAAATATATTTTTAAAATTTAACTTACCTTTTTTTATGGTGTTTGTTTTATTTTTAAATATAAGATAATCATGTATTAGACATGAGCAGATAATTTGACAGATAATAAAGTTGTTATTATATAAAAAATATATAAGATGTAAAAAGTAAGTTTTGAATTAAAATGATTTTAATATAAAAATAAACTAATACCACTCATATTAGTCACATGCTTAAAAGATAGCATGAATTGGATGATTGTATCTTCTAATCATGATAATGTAACTTCATTATTTATATACTATTATTGATATAAGTAGTTATATGAGTAGTTATTATATAAAGTCATTATTGTAATAATAATAATAATATTACTATTATTATATTGTATTTATTGTAATAATAATAATAATTACAATGTAACAATGTGACTTCAATATTTATATACTATTATTGATATAAATGTTTATTATACAAAGTCGTTATTATCATTATTACCATGTTGTAATTATTATAATAATGATAATTACTGTAACAATTGTTTTCAATATAATTGTATTTATTATTATTGTAAATGTCACCTTTATTATCATAACAATTACTATACTTACTACTATTTTTATCATATTGTTATTATTGATGTTGTGATAACACCATCACTCTTGTCATCATAATATCATCCTTGTTATGATTATTGTAATTTAATAAACATTTTATTACGATTATTATAACTTAATAAATGTTATTATTACTCTTATCATGGTCTTTATATCACCACTATCCATAACTTACTATTATTTTATTCTGAATGTGATAGATACCAAATACTAAATGTAATTAATGTTGATATCTTACATTTATCTTATTGTGGTAGTATCTCTTTTGGTACTTTATCACATTATATGATATAATGAAACAATTTTAAAAATAAATATTATTTTTATAAAAAATAAAAATATATGAAATCTAAAAGAATATATTTTAATTTTTATCATAGAATAAAAAATTATCTTTATGAACTGTAAGCAAATTTAAACTTAAAAATACAATTTATTTTTTATTTTTTTACTTTGATTCTTCTTATTCTAATTGAATGATTTAAATATCTTTATTTCATGGATTTGATCATTTAAAACAAATAAAATATTATTGAGAAGATAAAGCGTACCCACGATTATTTATTAGAACATTAATAGTTCAACCCATAATTACTTTTTATACTTTATCATAACTTTAACTCAATTAAATTATAATAAACTATTATAAATAATTTTATTCTCTAAAATACATTTTCTGAGGATAACTTTAATTCTCGTTGTCAATGAATGGAGTTAAACAGTACGACTTCTTTATTTTACTATAAATAAACCTAATAAGATAATAGAGGAATATAGTTTTATTATTTGACCAAAATTTAGAGAGATGAATAGTTAAAAGAATAAATACGAAGAGTTGCAGAAAATAAACACACAAGAAAATAAAACATTTAGGTATGATTACTTTTTGTTGACGACTTTCCAACTGTTGTCCATCATTGTTGAAGCATAATTAATAACTAAACTGGTGGAGAAAAAAAAAAAAAAGAAAAAGGAAAACAGGTACCACTTTGCACGTGCTTTAGCCTGTAACTATGGTTCATTCTCCTGTGATTTCGGTGGAAGCATTATGTTTCGTTCAAGCTTTAGATTCTGGACTCCCAAAAGGTCAAACCCTGCACCACACAAACACTAACACGTTGCTTTACCGTTTACCTACCTAAACCGTTCAAACTCATTTTTAAATTATATTAATTCCTTAATGGGCTAAATAAATTTATTTTAACTTTGACTTATTTTAATCACTATTTTTTCACACATACTACCAATCATAAGAAAAAGAAAATATACAACATTTTAATTCATATAACTTTAAAACATCTCTTCAAACGATTGCAATTATGGACAAATTTTTGTTTATTTGCGAATGATTTCGTTATGGTGTTTTTAAATAATGAAAATGTTTACTGCAATAATTGTTGTATTTTAATATTTTATAGCATAAGCGCTTCTATGTTTTTCATTTTTTTTTCTTTCTTTTCTCTCACAATTACATATTTTAGTATTCTAGGAATTCTTTCATTGAGATGTGTATTTCACTCACTTCCTTGCAACTGTTTTTTTAAACACTTTAAGCGTTTATCACTGTCGGTGTATTAAATTTTCATCTTTATCTTAAGTTTTATATTTTAAAAAATTATCGATGGTTTAAATTTTATTATCATTTCATAACATGCTTCGTATATTTAAACGTGTTTATTTGTTATAAATTTCTTAATATAACATTTATATATTTAAAAAACAACTATTTATTATGAGTTTTGATGTAGATGCTGAAATCGTAGTTTAAGTTTAAATAGAGCAAAACATTTTTGTTCTTCTTTTTTAACATTTATCTTAGATGGTCATTTATATTTTGTACTGTGCTCTAGAAGAGAAAAGTAGTATTGAATTCAAAAGTTTTTTTTTTTTTATTTGGGTGTGTAACAATATATTTCAAATTAGATTTATTATTGAATGAGTTGTATCGTTAATATTAACAAAAATACAACTATATTAGTATGTAAAATTTTTTAACGTAATATCTATTTTATGTGTTTGTATACCTAGGACTACAATATAAATCTGAACCAACCAAAGAAGATATATATTTGTTAGCTAATAAATTTTAATATCAATTTAAAATAGTAAATACCAAAATTTATCCATATTTATATTTATAAATACATCAACCTCTAAATCTACATGTTAAAGCAACATTAAATATTAAAGATCATATGCAATTTTAAGACCACAGTATAATAACTACTAGTTCCTAATATGTAAAATAAAAATTGCCCACTTATGATAAAATCTTCAATTGTCCATGTGTCCAAAGACTTGTCCATAGGAAAAAAAATTGCAATACATACATATATATATATATATATATATATATATATATATATATATATATAATAGATATTAATTTTATTATAATAACGTATTTGAAAGAACAACACTTTTATAAATTTAAAATATTTCCATGCTCTATATCTAATAATAAATGATGTAATTGTCACATTTATAATTATTTTATTGCTTATTACACTCATATATATATATATATATATATATATATATATATATATATATATATGAAATTTAAATAAGTTAATTCATTAAAAACTAGTAAACATCCAAATATTTGTTTAATTTCGAACACATATTCCCAAAGTTAGTTTTCATAAGATTTTATTTGACATATTATCCATAATAAAGTTAAGATGTAGTCAAATTTCTAACACATATTCTTAATTATATTATTTTATAAACAATTATAAAAATTAAAATCGAAATTATTACAAAAATTTCAAAGTTTTAATTTAATATCATACTACCATAATGACTATATGTAAAACAAAGTTGTTGTAACAATAAAAATTAAGTCTAATAATCTTAATTTAAAATAATAAAATTGAAAGTTGACAGGGGAAGAGAGGAAAAATAATAGTTCATTGAAAAAATACACAAAAAATATCCTAAAATGAAGTAGTCAAAAAGAAGAAAAAAAATCTTAAAATATAGGTAAACAAGAAAACACAATAAAAGTATCCTCATTATATTTATAACATGTTATGATATTTTGACACCATTATTCATCTTTAACACCATTCAACAGTAATATATATTATTTTATTTATATATAATATTTTATTAATAAAATACACGGTCAAATAAGAATATAAATAAATAGTGATGTCAAATTAACATTTTTCATATATAATAGATAAAAGTGCATCTAATTACATAGATTCTACTTATTACTATCAATGTAGAAATGTATATTTTAAAGTATGCACCACTATATCACCAGTTTGATGTACATAGTAATTAATGCATATTATTTTAAGGAAGATTAGTATTTTTCACACTAATTAATTGAATATGAAGGATGTAATATAAATGAAAAATGTATAGGCATGGTGATAACTATTATTAAACAAGTGACTTAAAAGTAAATAATTATTTTTCTAACGTTAATAATAAAATTATACAAATGTTAAAAATGTTTTTAATATAATGGTTAAAAAGGAATGGGATATTCTCCTTTTCGAAAAATATAAGAGAATCAAGTTCATTAAATCATAATCACATATTATCTTATTTTTTTAACAAATTTATTTTACAAGTCGATTGATATAGCTAAATTATTTTTTCTAGTAATATAACTGAATTAGTTATTTCCTTAATATAACTAATTGAATTGGTTATTCTAAATTAATTATCTCATCTAATTATTATTCAATTTAAACCGTTAATGATTAAGTTTAGTTTAAATTGTTTGTTTATTAGAAATATTTTTTTATTTATTATTTTTATGTTTTTAATTTGTGAAAATTAACTCAATGAGTTATTAGAATTATTGTTTTATTATTATTAAATATTACCATTAAAATAACAAAATGCATTGAAGTGATACCAATAACAATGTTAAACATAAATACCTAATTTAATGGGATAATGAGTTGATCAATGTTTTATTAATTAACAGAAATTCTATAATTTTTAATAAAGGTTTTTTCAATTTGTTAATGAGTATCTTAATTAGCAACAAGGTGCATGTAAGGAACATGGTGAGAAGAAAGTTATGGATGGGCAGAAGTGCCTGGGAAATACCGTTCACCCAACTCATACAGCAATTGATTATGATGTCATGTGAGGCTTAGGCAAACTAAAACAAATGGAAGAAAGTTTCAATTTTGTAACCTCTACCCACTTTCCTTTTCTTCTCACAACAAATGGATATTGACTCCATTATTTTTTCAACCTTATTATTTTCTGCCCTACATTTTACCTCTCAAATTCTCCTCCCTATTCACCAACCTATATATATAATAATCAATGAGAAAATATTTGAATAAATTAACATACAACATTTTATCAATTCAAATTTATTTATCATACTATTTTGATTTCTAACTATTGTGAATAAAATCCAGTGGGTAGAAGGGTGGATATGGATTTATTTACCTAAAAGAAGGGGTAGAATGGTAAAAGCGGAAAGAGACAGGGTGAAAGAGAGGCGGAGGGTCAGCTGGAGAGTATAAAAGGAAGAGGGTGCAATGGAAGTGCCTTATCCTCTCTCTCCAACACACAACAACACACACTATTCCCTCTTTTCTGCAATTCTTTTCTTATTCAAAATTAGGGAAAACGCCAAATTACGCAAGAGCCCTTCTTCGCTTCCATTCTTCTTTCTTCTTCTTCTTTTTCTTCTTCTGCTTCACTCGTCCAATCGTAAATCTGCTCTTTCAATCCTCTTTCTCTCTGATCTACGTGTCCACCAACTGCTCCTCCGCGCCCCACCCAATCCATCTTCTCATTTTCCTTTTTCTCAACCTTCGGAGATCCAACCCCAGATAATACATAAAACCCCGCTTTTCTGCGTTCATAGACTCTCAACGTAAGCTTCTCGGTTTTTTTTTTTCCTTTTAACTTCATTAATACTGTTGCTTTCAAAGAAATAATGCGAACTCGATGCGTGATTTTATTCTTCTGAATTTCGAGCCACTGGACTGGATTACATTGCTGTCTGCTTTTCTCTTTGTTTTTTTGTTCTTTGCCTTTTTTTTTTTTTTTTTTTTTTTTTGTTTTTTCTTTTTTTTTTTTTTTTTCTAATTTTGGGAGTGGTTTCGGCCTGGACATCGTTTCTGCATTTTTCGGTTAGCCATGTTTTAAGGATTCCGGGTCAGATCTGCGCCGGCTTATCTGACGAAGTTGTTATTGTTCGTCTCTCTTTGCTTCATTGAGTGATTTAACCTCTGGAATCTCTCACGTGATACAATACACCTGCTATTTTGGTTTAAGTAAAACTCTGAACGTTGTACTTTTTTTTAACGATCAGTTATGCTAGTACTTTGGATTACCCTTTTTAGTGGGTGTAACCCCTTACGCGCTTAGATTCTTTCTGATAAAAGCTTGATTCAGTTTATATTATTTTGATTATTTGCTTTTTCGTTTGTTCACCATGGAAATTGAGAGCTGCGACTGGTTGGAGTTGCTGGTTCAAGTTTAAATGAGATAAATATAATGGGTGGAGCCATAATTAAGAGAATTCTATGGATCTGCTCTGAAATTGGAGCTGCTGTTTGGAGTTGCTATTTTTTCAATAATAATTTTGGAAACAAGTTTGCTTTTGCCAAAACTGTTGGTTACCACGCTCCTGTGGTTGTGGTATAAATGCTGTTATTATTTGTTATATGGGGTGAAGTATAATTTTTGGGTGAACTTGGGTATTTCTTTTAGTCAAACCAGACTAATATTTCGAGAAACTGAAATTTATTGAAGTGGGTAGTCTCTTCCAGATGTCTGCCGTTGATACTCCGTTGTTTTTTCTCATATAATTTATAGTGTTTGCCTATTTATCTGTCTTCCCCATTCGGCGGAAGGTGGAAGAGAATATATATATATACATGTTTTTTTTTTTTTTTTCTAACTTAAATAAACTTTTGCAGGCAGCTGCAGTAGAAATTCATTATGGTGGCAACTGCGGCTACTTCATCAATTTTTCCTGTTCCTTCTCCCTCGCCGGACTCTGGTGGAGCAGGCAATAAGCTTGTTGGTGGGCATGCCAAAGTTGGAGGACTGAAGTCCAAACCGGTGACCTCTGGCGGCTTGAAGGCAAAGGCACAAGCCCCTTCGAAAATTAATGGAAGCACAGTTGCTACATCTGTTGAAAGCTTGAAGCTTGAGGATGATTTACCTTCACCTCCCCCTAGGACTTTTATCAACCAGTTACCTGATTGGAGCATGCTTCTTGCTGCCATCACGACAATTTTCTTAGCAGCTGAAAAGCAGTGGATGATGCTTGATTGGAAACCAAGGCGACCTGACATGCTTATTGACCCCTTTGGGATAGGAAAAATTGTTCAGGATGGCCTTGTATTCCGTGAAAACTTTTCTATTAGATCATATGAGATTGGTGCTGATCGAACAGCATCTATAGAAACAGTAATGAACCATTTGCAGGTAAGTTCGTTCTCATACCAATTATTTTTTAAATTTTCAATTATGAATATGTTATAACTAAGATAGCGTTGTATATTTACTCACTGTGCAGAATTGAAATTGAGATATCATTTTTTTTAATATTTTTCATTCGAGATTTATCTCAACTAGTTGTTTAACAGGAAACTGCACTCAATCATGTTAAGAGTGCTGGCCTTCTTGGTGATGGATTTGGTTCTACACCAGAAATGTGCAAAAAGAACTTGATATGGGTAGTCACTCGTATGCAGGTTGTGGTTGATCGCTATCCTACCTGGTAAGTCATCCAGATTCACAAATGTGATTTGCAATGTATCCAGGCTAAAGCTATTTCTGTGTCTATTTTAGTTAATCTTTATAAGAAATTATCACTCTAAATACAGTCACGGTAATTATTTAGACTTAATTATGAAAATCACGATACATGTGAAGTTCTGCGATGGAAGTTGATCTGATAAACACGAGCTTTATACACAATGTACTGTGGGAGGTCTTATGCGATACAGTTGTTTATTTATTTTGAGAATTAGATGTATAAAGTATGCAGTTATTTTGGCTTCTTGGCGCTGGGTTGCAGTTAGATAAGCTATTAGAGAGTATTATTATGGTTGTTCTCAATCTTATCATCTGAAGTCGTCTGTCTAAATTTGCTTCAGGGGTGACATCGTTCAAGTAGACACGTGGGTTTCTGCATCTGGGAAGAATGGTATGCGTCGTGATTGGGTTTTACGTGACTGCAAAACTGGTGAAATCCTGACGAGAGCCTCCAGGTAGAAATCATTTTCCCCTTCCTTTTGCTTCCATAATTTAAATATGTGTCTGAATGTGCATGATTGGTGATTGGGCACAATTTTGTTTCTTTCAAACTCTTACAAAAATTATGGAAAACCAATCTTTTTTTTTTTTTTCCTGTTTAAGTCAAATTTGTCACAACTGAAATTTGAGGTAATCGAATGAGTGTATTTTGCAGGTGAAAACCTCTAACTGAACAAACATGACTTCGTATCTTAGTTTATTATTAAGTATCATGTGTACACATTCATCCTCTTAGAACTTGTAGTTAGTATCATGTATTTTCTGAACAATTTGCTATGGTTTTGGTGGTCTACAGCGTTTGGGTCATGATGAATAAGCTGACGAGAAGGCTATCTAAAATTCCTGAAGAAGTCAGAGCGGAGATAGGATCTTACTTTCTGGATTCTGATCCAATTCTGGAAGAGGATAGCAGAAAACTGACCAAACTTGATGATAACACAGCAGATTATATCCGTACTGGTTTAAGTGTATGTCAACTAGTTTTTTTGTAAACGCTGTCATTAGCTATTTTCTTTAATTATTTCGTATGTTGTTTTCTAATCGGTTTACAAAATGTATCTTCTAATTTGCAGCCTAGATGGAGTGATCTTGACATCAACCAGCACGTCAACAATGTGAAGTATATTGGCTGGATTCTGGAGGTAGTTTTCTATTCTTGCATTCTAATAAACTTCGATGCTTGTTTTCTATTTTCTCTCTTTCTTCAATTCTTCATTGGAACATCTATTTTGGCACAAGCTTGGGAAGGCCATGTGAAATTCAGGGTAGAATTATTGATGAAAATTGTCATCTGATTAGAATCAGGCGAATTGCAGGTTGTGATACTTTGGCACCCAAAAATCCCTGTAGGAGAACCCTACTATTTTGTCTGTTGTGTCTGTGTGTGTTTGTGAGGGAATTAAGTATAAGAGTCTGGGTACTTTTTGGGTTTATGGAAATGATTGATGTGAGCCACGGAGGAGCAGTGTGGTGGTGACTTGAAAATAGTGTGATGATATAATTGAGTTGTAATATGCAGCCTTTGAGAGAACACTGAAAATTGCACAATAGGGTGATCTTTATGTAAATCACTTGTATTCTCCTTTTATTAGTTATTGCTGGTTGATTTATGCTTGGAGATATAGCTTGGCAAGTTAAATTTATTTTTTGTTAAGCCTCTTAACCAAAGGAATGGCTTTGATTGTTGCAGAGTGCTCCACAGCCAATCTTGGAGAGTCATGAGCTTTCTTCCATGACTTTAGAGTATAGAAGGGAGTGTGGTAGGGACAGTGTGCTGGATTCCCTGACTGCTGTATCTGGTGCCAACATTGGCAATCTAGCTGACACCGGACATGTTGAGTGCAAGCACCTGCTTCGACTGGAAAATGGTGCTGAGATTGTGAGGGGTAGGACTGAGTGGAGGCCCAAACCTGTGAACAACTTTGGTTTTGTGAATCAGGTTCCAGCAGAAAGCACCTAAGATTTTGAAATGGTTAACGTTCGGAGTGGCATCAGTCTCCTTGCCATGTTTACCTGGAGAGTTTGCTTGTCCGTCCGATCTTCATGTCCCCATATATATATATATATAGATACCTTCTAATCTGTGTTACTTCGATGGGTAAGGGGAAAAGCAGTAGTAAATCTGATTCTCATTGTAATTAGTTACTGCTCTGCTCTCTTTCTGCTCCATATTTCATTTCATCTCTTGCGCTACTGCTAGGCTGTCTTCAATATTTAATTGCTTGTTCAAAATAGCTAGATATGTATATTATTATTCTTTTCTCTTGGTCGAATTAAGGATGCAATTTTCCTTTTCCTTGTGAACACCTAATCATTATTATTATTATTATTATTATCATCATGATTATTATTACCTGTATGCAAGAATGGATGCTCCAGCTTGTATTTATGCCAACTTCCCACATGGGAATTATTGTATGCAAAACATCTCTTCTGCTCGAAGCCTCTTAAAATAATTTATACATATTATCTTACGGTGATGGAAGGTCTCCAAAATGTGTGGCCCTATGCATGTGCTGTTGTACAGTCTACATTTTGTTGAGACAGTATAATTGGGCTCACACTCGTGCCTCTTAGAACTTTCACTTTTATATTCTTGAAATTTTCTGTTCATTTGTCTATGCAGAATATGCCCAACTTCCTGTTTAATTTTGCTGAATTGAGATGTATATCTTAGTCTATGATTGGAAAAGGTTAACAGTTAGTTCTAGGTTTTATTCTATTGGTTTAAAAGTTCGTTTACTCTGATGAGCAGGATCTGGTAAACGTATTTTTTTAAAACACTAATTTCTGGCTTTTCTCTTCTTTTTATCAACATTTTTTATTTTTTTAGTTATCTTTTTTTTTAATATTATATCATTCAGTTTAACTATCGATGTTTATAACATTTATTTATTCAATGTCATACAAGAAATAATAATAATAAAATTTTCATCAACAAATAAAAATTTCAAGAGCTAAGTTAAAACTGCTTTATTCTATGTATGTTATTACAAGTAATATGTGTTGAAGTAGAAGTCATTGCTGACATTTAACATAAGTTAATATAGTAAATAATAGTGAGAGATTTGAATGAATTTTTACTTTGTTTTCTTTTAGTGTGTAAGTATGTCCTGTTTTAAATCCATGAGCCTGTCTTAGCTTCCTATTCCAAGTTGAATTGAGGCTGTCCTAAGAAATAAGAAATTGAAAATGAAAATTCCATACATTTGATTTTGGTGGTAATACGATCTCAAGTTTTCCAAAGGGGAGTCGTTCTCTTCCTCTTTGTATGAAATAAAGTTATTTATATAGAGGGACCAAACTTTAAAACTAGTTTATTAAATTTTAATTATAAGTTGAAAACTTTTAATTATTAGCTAGTCTTATAGGTTTTAACTAACCTTTTAGTTTGAACTAGTTTACCAAATATAGCTTAAAAGAAAATTTCACTGAATAATAATAAGAATTAATGTTGAGTTTAATAATTAACACTTGCGTGTAAAGTAAAAGAAGCAAAACTTATTATTTAATTATCAATGGTCGTTAATATGATTTTTTAAGGTTGATATTTAAAACTTAACAAAATATTTGTGATTAACTATAAAAATATTTTACTAGTTTATTATTTTTTTTATAAAAGATGAGAGAGTAGAAATTAATAACTTATAATTGATTTTTTTCCATTATTTTAACTGTTAAACTTTGAATTAACAGTTGTTTTTATTATTTTACATGAGCCAAATACGATCCAGTTTGACTGAACTTAAAAGAGTGAAGACAAGACGCCTTCTTGCTACACTTTCTTTTTAAATTTTCTAAAATATTCCTTCTAAATTATATAATTTAAAATATAATTTTTTATTAAAATTATAATGATTATTTTGTCTATAGAGGTGCAGGAAGAAAGCTTGGAATACAATCACTAGTTCTAACAAAAGCATAAAAGTCTTTCCTATTGGGCTACATGTTTATTATGGTATATTAGAAAGGCTATTTTAAAGTGATGTTTGCGTTTAGGTAAAATATTTAGCTAAGTATGTATAGAAAAATAATGTCAAGTGTAAATTAATTTATAGTTTTTTAAAATACTCTTTTAACTGATTGTATATAAGTAATAATGTAAATGGGTTAAACTATTTAAATTAATCTTGTCTGATCAATTTATTTAACCAAATAAATGAACTCAAATTTAAACTATTTAAGCGAGTCTAATTCCTAAATACAATATAAAATTACACATAAATTACCTTTTTGGATATAAAGTTGGACCACAATAATATATTACATATACAAATTTACAAATCCCTCCCATAGGATTACTTGATGTCACTGATTGGTTTTGTTTTAGAAATTTAATTGGAATAAATTAATAATATATAAATTCTTTTATATTGTCATCTACCATATTATTGATATCCTATATAAATTTGGCATGACTCTACGGATTTAGCCTTTAACCCACCTAGGTCAAAGTAAAAAAAAAAATCATAGGGTGAAAATATAAAAATTTATAGGGCTAACATTTTCTAAAATGGAAATAATATATTTTAAAAAAATTTATATATGTAAAAAATATTTATTTTAAGACTAATGATATTTTCACACCGCCACCTATCATAAGAATCAAATGAGAACTTAGCGATGACATAATGGTGAGATAGTAAAAATAATATTATTTAATTTGAGTGTGGTTTTAGAGAAAGTTTGAAATTGAAATAGGTTTAGGATTAGGAAATTTTGTATTTTGAATATCTCTTTTGTCATTGCAAGCCTCTCTGGATTTCTCTCAGTCTCTCTCATTCTCCTTATTTGTGTGTTTCTTCTCTTTCACGTCACAATAGTAATATACATTTTAACATAAAAAAACCTAAACCTTATCACATGAAAAACTTCAGGAATTTTGTTTATTACTAAAAAAGCTACTTTCTGTTTTGACCTATCTTTTGAATAAGACCTCTTGCCAATTTTTAATATAGTGACTATTCTCCTTCTTAATATATTTTTTTTATTTTAACCCACTTCTTCCAATACTTTTTTTTTTATTTCAAAACATTATTAATAAAATGACATTTATATCCTTAGTCACGTTAATAAAGTCTAACTATTGTCAAAAGGTGATATTTTTCTGCGAGTTGTCAAAGTTAAGTCAGGCTAACACAACATAAAGTTCATCAAGAAGTGTCCACATCAAGTTCAGTTAGGTTAAATCTGGAGTCGAATTGAATATAGATTGGGATAAATTAAGTTAGAACAATTCAATATCAAACTGGATCTAGTTTCACACAGGCCTGCTCAGACTAAGAAACATTTGACTCATGTCAGGTCAAGTTGAGTTTGACACATGTTGGCAAAGTTCACTCAAACTTAAATTATGTTGAGTCAAATAGAACCTAAGTATGTCTGAGTTAATACCAAGTTGTTTTTTACTTATTTAATTTTTTTGTTAAAACATCATTCAATGAAAAAAATTTAAGATGATTGATTTTTATAATAATGTTTTAAAATCAAATGTAAAAATAACTTATAGCTAGTTAAGAGAGTAAAATATTTTTAAATTACAGTATGAATAATTAAACTTTTGTCTGAAACTTCAAAATAATAATTTAGCAAAAGTTATCAGATTTTCTTTTACTAAATTATGGTTTTTTGAACTTGTCAACACCCAATTTCGTCCGGACAAATATTTTTACAAACATAAAAAAAGGAAAAAAAATAAAATAAAAGAATAAAAATAAGAAATTAAAACTTTTTAACATATGTTATTTAGTTTCTTTGCCATTTAGAATAAATAATAAAAAGAACTTTGACTTTATAAGTAAAGTTTGATTAAGCAATAATAAAAGTAAGATAAAATGAAATTTGTAAAAAAATGATAAAATAAAAAAAAAAGGTATTGGGTCTGTCCTAAAATAAATTGAATAAAGAATTAAGTGAGCCCAATTGAATAGAAAAATGTTTTCTGAAGCCTAATTTACTAAGAGGTTATTAGAAATAAAAAGTTACTGTTTACACCTCCCTTATCTCTTAATTGTGCTTGCCACATAAGCCTTAAGGTTTACAGAAACACATTGTCCATTCAAGTCCCTATGTAACTTTAGTACCTTCTAATTCTTTAATTAGTGTCTGACAAATTTTATTTCTCATAATTAAATTTTTACCTTTTTGCCTTCTCACACTTATAACATTTATCATGCTTTTAACATTTAACTAACAATCATGCTTTTAACATTTAACTAACAATCATGCTTTTGACATTTAACTAGTAATCATTCTTTTGACATTTAACCCCCATAGCTTAGTGGTTATTCCTGTTGAGTGACTATTCATTTTTTGATTTGAGAGTGTGTTATGAAGAGTGTTAACAGAAAAAATTATAAAGAACTGATCTTATTTTCAAAGAGTGGGATACAGAAATTGAGAGATATAGAAAATACACATAGAAACCAGAAAAAGGAAAAGAAGAAGCTAAATTGGGAGTCTTCAACGGATTCCTGTTCTTCCTTATGCTCTTTTTCCTTTAATTTTGTCCAGATTAATCTCTGTTATATGTTTTCATATGTAAAGTTGCATGCATTCAAACATACATTTTTATTCAAAATAAAATAAAAAAAATCAAAGTTCTATTCATATGTGTATTATTAAAAAAAAGAACAAAAATAAAAAAGTCACATTCGAGCAAAGTTTCATGCATTTACATATGCATTTTCAAAAAGAATATAATCCAAAATTCACATTCACATTCACATTCAAGCGCATTCAAACATGCATTTGCATTCAAACTAAAGATTCAAATTCAATAAAAAACTCCATGCATCATTCATAAAAATAACAAAAAATCAAATTTATGTATTCAAACATGCATTTTCAAATTCAACTAAAATGTTCATGTATTCATAAATACATCAAGCAAAAAAATCAAATTTCATGCATTCTTGTATGCATTTTTTCAAAAAGAATAAAATAAAAAATTCATATTCAAACAAATTTCATGTATTTTAACATGTGTTCTTAAAAAAAGAAATTAAATTACATTTCATGCATTCATAAATGCATTCTTAAAAAAAATAGAAAAAAATTACATGCATTGTCATCCAACATACATCTTGCAACAAGGAATACTTCATGCAAATCAATAGAAGGTATTATTAGAGAAAGGACTAAATGTCGAATCTTTAAAGAGAAACAGTTCAGTTTATATTTAGGAAAATGACTCAATATTGTATCCTATTAGAGAAAGGACTCAATGTCGAATCTCTAAAGAGAAAGACTCAATATTGTATCTTCAGTTCAGTTTATATTTAGGGAAATAGTAAGAACTCAATGTTGTATCTTCAGTTCAGTTTATACTTAGGGAGAGGACTCAATGTTGTATCCCTATTAGAGAAAGGACTCAATGTCATATCTTTACTTAGAAAGGACTCAATGTAATATCTTCAATTTGCGTTGGAGAAAGGTCTCAATGTCGTATCTCCACATTCTATAACTGTAGTCTTAGTAATATTGTCCGGAGATTTATCTAAAATTAATGACCCTCTCGTCTTAGTACAAGGTCAGTTTAAGGTACCCTTTTGTCTTAGTACAAGGTCTCAGCCTCTATTTACATTTATTTATATTTATTTTATTGTCTTTTATTTTCAAACCGAACGAAATTAGTGTTTTTGTCCTTACTTATCTTTTACTATCATAATCTAATCTGAACAAGTCCAGATTATTTGCCAAAATTTAAGTAAGGAGGACAGCTGTCAACACCCAATTTCGTCCGGTCAAATAAAATTATTTTTGCATATATAAAAAAGAAAAAAAATAAAACAAAAGAATAAAAATAAGAAATTAAAATTCTTAACATGTATTATTTAGTTTCTTTGCCATTTAGAATAAATAATAAAAAGAACTTTGACTTTATTAGTAAAATTTGATTAAGTAATAATAAAAATAAGATAAAATGAAATTTGTAAAAAAATGATAAAATAAAACAAAAGGTGTTGGATCTGTCCTAAAATAAATTGAATAGAAAAATTAAGTGAGCCCAATTGAATAGAAAGATTTTCTGAAGCCTAATTTACTAATAGGTTATTAGAAATAAAAAGTTACTGTTTACACCTCCCTTATCTGTTTATCTGTTAATTGTGCTTGCCACATAAACCTTAAAGTTTCACATTGCCCATTCAAGTCCCACATTGCCCATAACTTTAGTACCTTTTAATTCTTTAATTAGGTGCCTGACAAATTTTATTTCTCATAATTAAATTTTCACTTTTTGCCTTCTCACACTTATCACATTTACTAATCCTACTTTTAACATTTAACTAATAATAATGCTTTTAACATTTCACTAACAATCATGCTTTTAACATTTAACTAACAATCATGCTTTTGACATTTAACTAGTAATCATGCTTTTGACATTTAACTACCATAGCAGCCTTCCTACATTCATATGTTCAGGGCTATTAATGTTCAGTGGCTATTCATGCATGTAATGGCTATTCATGTTCAGTGACTATTCATTTTTTTTATTATTATTGTCCTTTTGCCTATTTTTCCTGAAATGTAACTTAAACCAAAGGGAGTTAATACAAAGAGATGAAATAATTGATTCTTAATTAAGAATCATGATTGAGAGTGTTATGGAAAGTGTTAACAGAAAAAATTGTAAATAACTGATTTTATTTTCAAGAGTGGGATACAGAAATTGAGAGATATAGAGAATACATAGAGAAACCAGAAAAAGGAAAAGAATAAGCTAAATTGGGAGTCTTCAAGGAACCCTTCTTATTGGATGACCAAGATACTTCCCAAAAATCGAAATTCTTGATCAAGTAACAATATCACCATTTTTTTTCAATAAGATACCAAAGTGGATGATTGACTCATTCCATATTAGAAAGAATCACATGAAATCTTTTGATAACACAGATTCCTATTTCTCAATGATATCGCACGATCCAGACAATTGGTTGAATCCCGTGAAACCATCTCATAGAAGTTCATTGATATACTATTTTTATAAAGCAAATCGGGTTCGTATTCTTAATTATGCTATTTTTCCTTTAATTTTGTCTACATTAATCTCTATTATATGTTTCATCTGTATTTGTTGTGTTTTGTTAACCTGCATCAGTATCAATGAGTAATTAGTTTGCAAATATTGTTAAATTACGATCATAATAAATTATTATACCTGCGAGATGATTGCTACTACTGGCACGATCATGTAGGTGTTTGATATAGTTGTTGTTACCACACCGATTCTGAGATTATCTAATTGCTGCATTTTTGCACAATTATTCATCTAGCAGATCTGGTTGCTGCTAGCACGGTCAGTAAATCCCAATAATAAAAATATAATAACATTAGATATCATTAACCCATAAACAAACAACAAACACAAAATCCCAAACCAGAATAAAAAATCCCTACACTTAAAACCTACAGAAAACCTCATAACTTAATGAATCCAAAGACTCATTCAAAAGAACACCAAACAGGCTTTTATTGTTTATTTTTAATTAATCTTCCTCTTTTTATTTTGTATATGTTTTTTTTTTGTAAATAACAAAATAAAAGTAAGTTAGGAAAAGAATAAAAAAATGCCCTTTCTTATAAACATAAACTTTTAAAAATAAAATATTAGATTTAAAATAATTTTTTTAAAAATAATTAAAAAATATACATAACATTTTAAAAAAAACATTTAATTAACAGTTTTAATAAAATTTTAACAATAAACAAATATAAACCTTTTCTTAAAAAAAAACAATATTAAATGAAATTTTAAAAAATAAAAAATATCAAACTATCATCAATCAATTTTTAAAATTAGAACTACTTTTGGAAATACGTAGGACCAAGGTCAATCTTGTCGAAATTTGTCTCTGTTATTATTTTGTTTGTTTATTATTCATTCTTAAACTGTATTTGTTTTAAATATATATTTATTCTTATTTGCTGTAATTACTATTTTTAGGAAAAAATAACATCTTGTAAAGCCATACTTATTTTTATTCATTTAATTAAAGGTACCCTACTTTCTTAGGACGGGCGTTGTGGGGTGCTAATACACGTAACCGATTCCCGAATCTTGAATCTGGTTCGTAGACATTTTTTGTTTTTTTGATTTTTCTATAGTTTTCCTATAATAAGCTATAGTTACGACTCCATTATCAATTTAAATATTTTTAAAAATAAGTTTGTGATCGTCCCGTTGTGATCCGATTGCGACAGAACTTATCAAAGCTATATATTTCTTTTAAAATAACATTTTTACCTGGTTTATTATCGTTGTTAAGGATTATAAAGAGATATGATCTTGTCCTAATTATTTTCTTAAAAGCCAAATTATGGCTAACAACTATGTTTGAAATAATAGAACACTGAATTTTAGACAGTGTGCTCATTCACAATCGGATACTGTTGTGGACATGTCCAATGCTTAAATTTAAATCTAATTCCTAAATACAATATAAAATTACACATAAATTACCTTTTTGGATATAAAGTTGGACCACAATAATATATTACATATACAAATTTACAAATCCCTTCCATAGGATTACTTGATTTCACAAGGTGTCAGCATGATTGGTTTTGTTTTAGAAATTTAATTGGAATAAATTAATAATATATAAATTATTTTATATTGTCATCTACCATATTATTGATATCCTAATCAATCTATATAACAATATAGTATAAATATATGTGATACATTACGTAACATTCAAACTGCTCTATCAATTTGGGATGAGTAAGGATTTAGCCTTTAACCCACTTAGGTCAAAGTCAAGAAAAAAAATCATAGGGTCAAAATATAAAAATTTATAGGACTAAGATTTTCTAAAATGGAAATAACATATTTAAAAAATTATATATATAAAAAATATTTATTTTAAGAATAATGATATTTTCACACTGCCACATCTTTCATAACAATCAAATGACAACTTCGCGTGACATGGTGGTGAAATAGTAAAATTAATATTATTTAAATTGAGTGTGGTTTTAGAGAGAAATTTTAAAATTGAAATAGGTTTAGGGTTAAGAAATTTTGTATTTTGAATATCTCTTTGTCATTGCAAGTCTCTCTGGATTTCTCTTAGTTTCTCTCTCTCATTCTCCTTGTTTGTGTGTTTCTTCTCTTTCAAGTGACTTTGTGTTTCGAATAGTAATATACATTTTAATATAAAAAAACCTAAATCTTATTACACGGAAGACTTCAGGAATTTTGTTGGTGAAAAAGCTACTATTTTTTCTGTTTCGACCTATCTTTTGAAGACCATTCTCCTTCTTAATATATTCTTTTATTTTAACCCACTTCTTCATAATACTTTTTTCATTTCAAAATCATTATTAACAAAATAACATTTATATCCTTAGTCATGTTAATAAAGTCTAACTATTGTCAAAATGTGATATTTTTTTGCTAGTTGTCAAAGTTAAGTCAGACTAACACAATGTGAAGTTCATTAAGAAGTGTCCACATCAAGTTAGGTTAAATCTATGTCAGATAAAGACATGTCAGGTTTAGGTCAGTCAAATTATATCTGACCCAAGTCGAATTGAATATAGATTGGAATAAGTTAAGTTAGAATAAGTCCATATCAAACTGAATCTAGTTTCACACAAGTCTGCTCAGATTGAGAAACACCTAACTCATGTCCGGTCAAGTTGAGTTTGACACATGTTGACAAAGTCCACTCACACTTAAACCATGTTGATTCAAATAAAACCTAGGTATGTCGGAGTTAATACCAAGTTATTTTTTATTTATTTAAAAATTATTTTTATTAAAACATCATTTAATGAAAAAAGTTCATATTTGATAAGATGATTGATTTTTATAATAATGTTTTAAAATCAGATGTAAAAATAACTTGTAGCTAGTTAAGAGAGTAAAATATTTTTAAATTACAGTTTGAATAATTAAACTTTTGTTTGAAACTTCAAAATAATGATTTAGCAAAAGTTATCAGATTTTCTTTTACTAAATTATGTTTTTTTGAGCTTATCAAAGCTATATATTCCTTTTAAAATAACATTCTTACGTGGTTTGTTATCGTTGTTAAAGATTATAAAGAGATATGATCTTGTCCTAATTATTTTCTTTGAAGCCAAACTATGGCTAACATCTCTGTTTGAAATAATAGAACACTGATACTGTTGTGGATAGAAGCAGTAATTTTTAATTTTTTTTAAGGTTAATCTGATACTGTTATCTCATTTGTGATTTGGAAAAAATTATGAATCACTGGACATGTACCAGGTTTCGAACTCTACGTGGCTTCCCCACTCAAAAAAATAATATAAAAAGACTATTTTAACAATTAAAGATTGAATAAGAATAAGAATAAGATTAAATTATAAAAAGTAATTATTATAAAGATAAATTAAATTTAAATTTATTTTTGAATATGATGTCTAATTTTATTTTAGTAAGTTGTGTTACCTTAATAGTAAAAATAAATCTTATGTTAGACTTAAATTTATTTTCTAATAATTTAAAATCAGATAAATCTTAATAATCCAACCTTATATTAAAATAAAATGTTTATTTACAATATGTGTAATATTATGTACTGTACTGTTTAACATTTTATAAGAAAACAAAATAATAAAACTTGTCCGGGTTTGGAGTTTGATGGAAGATGCAGTAGTGGAACAATGCAACTCTCACATGTTTTGGTTGGGAACTTCAATTTTGAGATTCTCCTGATTAACCTAATTATGACACTATTTTCACTTTCTTATATTTTTTTATCACATTTGTACAAGTATAGTATATAATATGAAAATATTAATGTTATTAAATATTTTAAAAAAATGTATGTATTTATTCTGAGTTCATATAAATTATAATTTACTAAGATAGATTAAGTTTATTTCATTTTATGGACATTGAAATTTATCTATTATATTTTTAAAAACTAATGAGTCATCTTATGAATACTTAATGAAGAAAACATAAGTTCTTAATATTAATTAATATTTGATTTTTTTTCATCCTGTATAACCCAAAGTAAACTTAAATTTCACTCTGTCTTGTTGATTGAAGGGTAAAAAGTTTGTCTTATTTCAATAAGCTAGTTCGTGATTGAAACATAGCTTTAGCCATGAAAAGGAGGAATGTCATGATAGTGTAAATGGGTTAAATGGAGTCACATATTAACCATCTTTTGGGAGAAAAAGAAAAGAGAACAATTCATCTTCAAACTCCTCCTCTTCAAGGTGCACCAGTGATGTTTAATTATTTGTACCACAACATCAAAACTTAGAGACTATCTTTTCCATCCATGCAAATGGGTAGATAATTTTTTTTCAACAAATTTCAACATTTATTGAAATATGCATATATCATGGTTGCTAAGACACTCTTTTTGGTATGCTTTCTCTTGTTCCTTTCTTTTGTTTTTTAGATAATTAGGAATAGTATGTAACAATGGGAATTTGCATGCATGATCGATGAGTGTGATGGGTCAGTGGGTGTAACCAACATGACAACTTTCTCATAAAACTCTAGTCATGGAAATAATCATGAGATTGAATTGAAGAGATACTTGGCCTTCTTTGGTATTTGTTTGAATAAATGTATCTAAATTAGTTTAGATAAAATAATTTTTCTTAATACACCATTTCGTTGCCATTTCCCCCATATACCCCTGCCAATTTTGGGAGGAAGTTGGTCAAGCAAGAAAAATAAACACCTTTCTCCTCAAATTCTAAGCATCAGATTAAATTATGTAATACAAGAAGTTTTAATTGTAAAAATTTCTATAATTTTAAATTAAGCAGCAGTTCACCCCACTACTTTATTTTTCAAAAAAATGATAATTTTACTCCTCTACCAACTAAACAATTATAATGTGGTGTACAACACAAGTCAATTTAAAAGATAAAAAAAGTTTATAAATAAATATAATACAGTTGTCTAGTAGTTATATGTGCAACCACAGTTATCAATTTATGGTGTTCTTTATTTTAATGGGGTGTATTTGTTGGAGAGATATAAATGTTTGAACAAACGGGTTTTGATAATCGAGGTAACATTTCAAACCACATTAACATACAATATCCAATTCAGTTCATGTTACATTCAAAGGAGGTCTCTTTGTAAATTGTAAATCAAACTATTCCAATATCTAAATTTAAATTGAATAATTATATATGATACTTATCATCATGTAATTATACTATGTAAAAGATGATATATAAAAAAAGTGAAAATTACTTAATATGTATAAAATAAAATTTATCATTTTCAATAAAATAACTATTTGTTGTCTTTGGTGTTGAATGATGATATTTTTTGCCATATCTTACTTTTACCCTCCCTATCCCCTCTTCTGTGTCTGTGTTTGCGGTGATTCTGTCCCTTACTTTTCGTGATTCTCTATTTTGTTCTCATCCATGGCACACTCATTATTCATTCATTCCCATCTTCTCTCTCTGTCACTCCAACCCTCTAACTCCAAAAATCTAGCCTCGAAATCGGGCATCCAAAATCTTCAATTTTCACTTTACGTAATCACCCTATGTAGGACTATGCCCTATGCACCTTTTTGTCCAACCAAAACAAGCAATAAAAATAATCATAAAACTAAACCAATAACCAAATTAACTATTTCATAATCATACATGTACTTTCAGCGTATTTTTTTATTTACTTCCGTATCTACGCGGTCGTATACTTTTCCGTTTGTTAGAATTGTAACAAATGTTTTTGGCTTTGGTAATATAATTGAGTTCACTGTGCAGGAAGTAGTGTAAAGTGAAGATTAAGATGGAGTTTAAGGTTGTACCTGCGATGCGGTTGTGTTGTGAGTAACAAAGCAACATTAACTAAACCAACATGTGGCGTCGTTTGTTCTCTTGAATCGAGGAAAAAAAGCAGAGAGCAATTCTTTCTGAGCATAGTGCCATTCATGGAGGGATCCGTCTTGATGCATCAAAATGCTCCCTCTCCATCCATTTTCCAAATCTAGCATTCTTCTTTGGATCAAACGCCATTTTCTCTCCTCACTCTTCATCACTCACTCCCACCTCTTCTTCTTCCTTCTCTCTCTCTCTCCAGCTTCTTACCTCTTTATGCAAACCGTTAAAGTTAAACTTGTTCTCTGACTAGCTGCTTCCCTTCTATCTCTCTCTTAAGAGGGTTTGCTTCAGTCTCACAGAAACAAGGTTGGTCTTTTCTGCTTCTTTTACGCATAGTCTCTCTCGACAGTTGTTCTTAAATATACTAATTTTGGTGGGGTTCCTGTTTTGAACTCACTTTGGAGTTTAACTGAATTGTTATGTACTGAAGTATTAATTTTTTTTTTTCTAGTACTGGTAATGATCTTGTCAGGTACAAGGTCTTTAATGGTTCCTCAAGTGGTTGTGATTCTTCTATCCATTCTTCTATTTTTCAGACCCAGATCTCGGTTCTACCCACCCACTGTTGCTGCTTCTCCAAAGTCTTTAATTTTGTATCCACTGTAGGCTTGTCAATTTCTTGCTTTAAACGGGTCGTTTACATTCTTTTTTGTATTTTCTCTCACACCCCTCTTTTATCTTGTTTGATTCCGAAACTTGTTTTCAGATGAACTTGTTCTAGTGTGTTCAGCTCGTGCTTCTGGGAATGACCAGTCTTTTAGTCTGCAACATCTTTGGGGCCTTATTTGTAGTTTGTAGTTGAAAAATTACTGAGATTCATACTAATGCACTGAATTCAATAATATCTATTGGTACAAATTTATAAACTCTTCGTAGATCTGGCTAGAATATGCTGCTAACTGTTCTTGGAGTACCTTCTTTCAAAAACTTACCTCTTTACTGTCGTCAATTCCTTTAGCACTTCCCCTTATCCAAAGAGCAGTGTCTCTCTTGATCTTGTCTCTCTCTGCTTATATCCCTGTTTTTGCATTATTTTTCAGATTATCAACCTTCTTGAGCATTTTGAGTTAGTCTTCATCCCTGGTCTAATATTATTTCTTGCAGTGGATTTGGTAATTTTTCTTTAGTTCTTAATGCTTGGTGTTCTGGTGTAGTCTCTAAGTTGGTCCTAATTACACTTTCCATGTCTAGTAAACGTGTTTTGTTTTCCATTTTTGTTATGTTGTTGAATGATTGCGTTAACACCAGCTGATTTTACCATTATTTGACAAATCAAGTTAAAAGAACTCCTGGGCTTTGAGATTTTAATGTAGAGTGATAATTTGGTTTCAGGCATTCTTGATAGAGAGTAACCATGATAAAGCAAATTCTTAGCAAATTGCCGAAGAAGGTGCCAAAATCTGAGTCATCAGATTCTTCAAGGAGTGATTCTAGCAATTCTACTAGTTTTGGGAATGTTTTTCAGTGTACCAATGTGGGAAGCACCATTTCAAGCAAATTAAATGTTGTGAAGAGGGTATCTTCGGTTGTTTTCCCTGCAAGCATGAGTGCTGGAGTGGAAGCAGTTGACCCGTGTCTGTCCTTCAAAGATGTTTCAAACACACAGAAGCAAAGCCTGTTCATCAGTAAGTTAAACCTTTGCTGCAAAATTTATGACATGAGTGATCCTGATAAGAGCACTACAGAGCAAGATCTCAAACGACAAACGCTGTTGGAGCTTGTTGATTTTGTTTCTTCTGGATCTGTCAAGTTCACAGAACCAGCAATCGCGGCTTTGCGTAAAATGTGTGCAACTAATTTGTTCAGGGTTTTTCCACCCAAGTTCCGAACAAGTACCGGTGGTGGAGAAACTGAAGACGAGGAACCTATGTTTGATCCTGCCTGGTCTCACTTGCAAGTTGTTTATGATCTACTCCTTCAATTCATCAACTATAACTCTCTTGATGTAAAGGTGGCAAAAGCACATATAGATCATGCTTTCGTTCTAAGATTACTTGACCTTTTTGATTCTGAGGACCCCAGAGAAAGAGATTGCTTGAAAACAATTCTGCACAGAATCTATGGAAAATTCATGGTTCATAGGCCTTTCATACGGAAATCTGTTAGCAACATCATTTACCGGTTTGTTTTTGAGACTGAGCGGCATAACGGAATAGCAGAGATGCTGGAGATTTTTGGGAGTGTGATTAGTGGGTTTGCCTTGCCATTGAAGGAAGAACATAAGATGTTTTTGTGGAGGGCTTTAATTCCTTTGCACAAACCTAAATCTATTGGCATTTACCACCAGCAGTTAACATATTGTGTTGTACAGTTCATAGACAAGGATCAAAGACTGGCTAGCTCAGTGATAAAGGGTCTATTGAAGTACTGGCCTGTAACAAATAGCCAAAAAGAGCTCATGTTCATCAGTGAGTTGGAAGAGATTTTGGAAATGACTAGCATGGCTGAGTTTCAGAAGATCATGGTCCCACTCTTTCGACGAATGGCTCACTGCCTTAACAGTTCTCATTATCAGGTAGTTTTTTCTACACTGGTTCTGTTGTGTTGTGCTAAACAGATAAAATGGTTGATTTGTGATATAATTGATTGAGGCATTTTTTAGTCAGTTGAATCATGTCATGCAACGTGGTTATGTCTGTATATGATTGTGTGCTTATATTGATGCGATAATAAATTATTCAGGTGGCTGAACGAGCACATTTGCTATGGAACAATGAGCACATTCTGAATCTGATAACGCAAAACCGACAAGTGATTCTGCCTCTAGTGTTCTCAGCACTTGTACATAATGCTCAAAGTCACTGGAACCAAGCAGTGCTGAACCTGACTCAGAACATAAGGAAGATGCTGTCTCAGATGGACGAGGAATTGGTAGCAGCATGCCAACGCAGGATTGAGGAGGAAGATTCAGTTGCAAGTGTTGCAGCTGAGAGGAGAAGAGTAACATGGGAACGCCTAGAAGCTGCTGCTGCTGCTGCTGGTAGTGTTCAATCTTCTTCTGTGGGTGGTGATGTTTTAGTCCCAGTGAAATCTGCTACATGCTCAGTGGCATGCTAAGCTAATTAATTGGTTTGAGTTATGATATGATATTATGATGATGATGATTATGTAAGCCTAATTAAGGTTCTAATTAATTACATAATAGTGGTGTGGTTCTTGAGTTTTTATTTATTTGTGCCATTTTATTGTTGGCACAATAGGGTATGCATATATGTTTGTATGTATGTATACAAATACATACTTACTAGCCTCAAAAAATTGTGGTGACTGAGGGAGGGGTGCTTCCGCTGCATAATGGTTAATGGTGAGAAGGATGGTTATTTGAATTGAGAAAAGAAAGTAGGCAGTGATAGTGTAGTATTATTTTATTACTATTATGATTGTTGTTTTGTTAGGAGCAGAAGAGAGCAGAGAAAGCATAGCAGAGGGAGCAGGTGTGGGGGTGTGTGTGTCGGTGGCTTATTCGTGCGTGCAATTATTTGCAGTGTCAGCACCGTAACCCTGACTCTTTATTCAGTTTTCTCTCTTCATGGACCCCACCTTAGTCCCTTCTCTGCAACACTCTATTCTTAAGCCTCTCTCCCTATAATGCCAAGTGAAAACCAATAAAGTTACATCTATTTTTACCTGCTCCACTTCAACGCCTTTTCCGCCTCTGCTAAAACAAATACTTCATCAACAAAAAAAAGAAACATTTATTCCAATTTTGGTTCTCTTTTTTATGAAAAATGTCTTGTAACTTTCTTTCTATCATGGTTATAGTGCTTTTAAACCAGATTTGCTTTATTAAGAATTCATTGAGTAAAACATGTCATCTTTTAAATTAAGAGTGAATTTGGTTTATGATTTACTCAATCTAGTAGTTAAATTGATATGATTTGGTATTTGGAGAAATAATTAAACAAAGGAAGTTATAATAAATGAGTCACTCACATGACACACATTACTTAACACAGGCAAAAAGATTGACCTCTTTGCTGGGGAATGATGTAAACCTCTGCTTTTAACACATAAAAAGTCTAAACAGGAATTGTAAGATTCAAATTCTTCTTTAAGACGTGCTTAGTTATGGTACTTTTATTTTTAAGCATCATTCTAAAATTTCAACCTTATCTTAAATTTCTTGAAATATTTATGGAATTTTTTTTTTTTTGTGTTTTTACCCTAATAAATTTTGATGGTAAGCTACTAATTACGTGGTCAATGCGATATGTGTATATCTTACTTACCTACTACAAGCAACCAACCTCAAAAAGTTTACTTTAGATTTAATGCGTTCACCCTTTACACCAATGTTATCGGTCTCCTCTTTTGGTTTGGACTAATGAATGTTCAACTCTCTTTTTCAATAATTAATGTCATAACTTTTGCATCACAGGTATAGAAGTTTAGGACTTAAAGGATTCACTATTTAAGATGTTCACATTTGGTATTTGATATGTAGAACTTTACTCTTGAATGCAAAATCTTTGTATTTTCTGACCAACTGAAAAAATAATTTAATATTCTCATGCAATCAATTTCATATAGTTAAGAATAATATAAAATCATTTTATTATGTGCCCATAACATAAATTACTTTTACATGATTATTATATATGGGAAGTTTATTGACTTGTACAAATCCTTTGATAATGTGATGACAAGTATTAAAATTGCATATCCATTAACAATATATTTAATTTTTCTTCACAGAAAGCTAAGATTTGTAAAAGACTATGGAATGATATAAGATTACTCATTCATTTCAACACTCCAGCCAACAACTGTAAGATTAATCTCCTAGAATAGAAAATATGATAAGTTCTGTATCAATCTAATATATAAATAGAATCAAACTCTGGTCATATACTCGAAGAGTCGCTTGTGTATGGCACCTTATTATATCTTAAGAACAAGCTCTATATAGTCTCTGTAAACAGAACAAGTCTATATAGTCGTTAATATTTTTAATATTAAATGAAATATATCAAGATAACACAGATTCATATTTTAGAAACAAATATATTAAAGAATTACAATTTAATACATTTGGACATTGGTTTAAATAAACAAATTTTACACGGGGGAATCTTAGTTGAGAGTTTAAAACTTGGTCAGCTACCAAACAAACAAGTTAAAAATTTCTTAGAAAAATATTTTTTAAATCACATACATTTTAATCCTTCTAAAATATTAAAAAAACTACTTTTAGTGTCTAAATTTAATCTAAAGATAAATAAATAATATTTATTTAAAAAATTGAAAATTTAATTAAATTTTATAGGAACTAAAACAAAAACTTGTCCATTTTACTTGAATAAAAACATATTTAATCCTCATTATTATTATTATTATTATTATTATTATTATTATTATTATTATTTAATAGTCTAATTTATGTTCATAAATTTTCATGAACACTTCAAAGTCAAGACATCCTACATTCAAAAAATAAGACAAACTAAACAGATATTAATTGAATGGCAGTTGGCAGTTGGGAGTTGGGAGAGAGGAAACTTAGAGGATAAGTAAAAATAAAATGAAAATAACATAAGACTTGGTTAGTTGCTGCCCTAACCAACTATCCAAACCCCCATGGTACCAGATAAATTGTTTCAGGGTTTCACATTCTATATAGTGTATGCTTTCACTTGTACATGATTTCATCACCCCTTGATTTCACCTTCAAGATTTAATTTTTTCAGCAACACAAACAAGGAAAAAAAATGTATGCACCTCCAGAATACCAAGACATAAGTTATGTGGAACATGTTCGCAGACGCCACGAAGAAAAGGGATTTCTTTACGCTTGGTTTGTATAGTTATCATTGTTTCTTTTGTTAAATTTTTTGTTATTATTGCTGTTGTCACTCTAGCATAAAGATGATTTAATTTTCATCATGTTGCTCTCTTTGTTCTGGACACTCCATAATTTCCTTTTCTTTTCACAGTGTGTACTGTTAGAGTGAATGAACCATCAATTTTATTTTGTTTTTGGTGTCATTTGTTGACTGGTGGAGATTTTCATTGGGATTTGCAATTGCAGTTTATTTGCCTTGTGTTGCTGCTTCTGCTGCTATGAGACCTGTGAGTGCTGTTTGGATGTGTTATGTTGCTGCTGCCCCTAGATAAGGGTGATCATCACCTGCACCAGTCCTATGATAAAATTGTGATCACAGTCCCTTCTGTGTGTATCTATCTAAAGTAATAATTACATCTGAACATGAAACTTTCTGAGTGTGTTACTTTTGACTTATGGTTGTGATAAGATGAAGGAGGCATAGACCTAACAAGTACCATTTTTCAGTTGAATATTTTAATTTAGCAGAGTTACTCTGGTGATAATGTAATGGTTAAATGAACATTTTGGGGACCCTTTATGGTGTTATGTTGTCGGCAAAAAGGTATGGTGATTGTAGAGCAGAGTGATGAACTGGAGCCCTCTTGGGGTCCAAATTTGAACAGGCATGGTATTCAACAGTTTCTATGAGTTCAGCTTTGAATTTATATTAATAGCGGCCGAACAATGCTTATTTGTTTTTGACCAAAGTAAAGCAAAACCTGTGACAAGTACTCTTTATTTTTTACAAAGTTGATCAACCATTTATATTTCGGTGTTCTGTCCCATGCATGAATGCCTCCATCTGTTTGGTACGAGAGTAATGTAGTTAAAACATCTTCAGATTTAACTCTTTAGTCGGGGGCATTACTGTTGAAAACTACTTAAACATGTTAATAATGCAGTTCCAGGAAGTATATGTGGGTGTGTTTGTTTCTTAGTTTCAGTTTTTAAAAATTAAATATTAAATTTTGGATTGATTAAGAATAAGAGAAGAAGATGAAAAAATACCATAATAAAATATTGCAAGTCAAGAAATAAAAGTAACCCCAAGAAGTTCTTCTGTCTTTCTGTAATTTTGAAAATTAAAAAGGAGATAAATTTTGGATAATTTTAAGAGAGTACTCTTATCAAACATTTTAAATTTCTACTTTTTAAAATAGATAAATTTTTTTAAAAAGGTAAGAATCTACTACTTCGCCCTGCATATTTTACGGGTAAGTAGAGGCAGTGTCAGGTCCATGAAATAAATGAAAATGATATATTTTATTATTACTAAAAAGTTATTGAGATTGTGTTTATATCACACAATTTAGTGTGAAAAAAAGGAATGAAAGATGTGATTCACTGGAGGGGATCCAGTTTGATTAAAAGGAAGTGGGTGATGTAGGAAGAAGTAAAGGTGCAGGTCAAAAGTTGATTTTTTCACTAATGTCCAGAGATTTAGGCTTTATAGTTTGTTTTAAATAAATAGATTGAGGGTGTGGAAGAGAAAGAGAAGGAGAAAAAACATATAAAAAAGGGTGAGATCGTTTAAATTAAGAAAAAAAATAAAAAAAGTAAAAGAAAATAAAAAAGTTACGAATGATTTAATTAATATAATATTTAGAAAATATTTTTTTAATTGATAAATATGTAAGATTAGTATTTTATTTTTTTATTAAAATAAATTTAAAAGGGATGATAATAAGTTATTTATTTTTATTATTCATGTTTAGTTAAATCATTATTCTTGTATAATCTATCTATAAAAAAAAGAAATTATAAATTACATTTAAATATATAGAAATTTATTTTGTAAAATTAAATTGAAATTAAAATAAAATTATTATTATTTATATTACTATTATCATTATTTTATGAATTATTTTGATTATTATTTTAATTTATTTATTATTATAATTACTATTTATGATTTAATTATTATTTTTATATATTATTATTTTTGAATTTATTTTGATTTTTATAATTTTTTAAGATATTATTTTTTTTATTTTTAATAATAATAATTATTATTATTATTTTATTAATATGTTATAGTTGTTATAATATAATTGATTATATTTGTTTAAATAATTATGGTATAGTAAGGATAAAATCGTAATTTTGTCTTTTCCATGTGATTTTTGTGTCATTTATTCACATGCTGAGGATGAGCTGAAACATCCTTATTTTATAAATGAATATTTTTTTTCTTTGTAAATAACTGAATAGTAACCTGGGAAACAGATATCTCATTGCTTGGTACATAAATCTGCTTAATTAATCATACTGAAATTGATTATACTAAAAATATAATTTATTATCTCATTTAGTTAATCACACTGTATGCAAACCTATTAAATAAGATATAATCCATTATGACCAAATGATTGATTTTATAAATTCAATAAAAAATTAAGTTAAATGGAAATAATTATAAAATTTTCTACTTGCTTATTTTCTTTTTCACTTTTTTTTTTAAACAAACAATCACCGATTCTCTTCTTTTCTTTATTTTTTTTCTCCATCCCACTTTACGTCACCCCGTCTAAACAAAGGTTAAAAACAATGACATTCTAAATGTTTATTATACCATGTATTTGGAATGAAAAGTTGGTTAATGAATTTGAAAGAATTAAAATGAAAAGTTTAGGTATAATTAAGCCAATTAAGCCTATTAGAATGGAGTTGGAGTGATGAATTGGTAGGTGACTTCTCTCATGAAAATTGAGAGAAAGTATGGAAAAACCATCATGACTCTAAACAAAAGTCCACTGTACTTGTCTCCTGAATTACGACAGGTAATACCAATTAACAAGTTTTTGTGTCCCTAAATATGTATTTTTTTGTTTTATTAGTGAACTATCATTGGATAACTCACTTGTCAACAAATTCATTTTCCATTCATTACTCTCTTTTTTTTTCCTTTTTCATTCCACTACTTTTTATCATATCATCCAAGCAAAACGCTAAATAACTTTCAACGGCTAAAAAACATATTAACCATTATTCTTTGACTGTGCACGACAAAATATTTTAAGAAAAGGAAAGTCATTTTAGATGCTTAACACTTCAGAAAACATTAGAAGATATCTTGACAGTGATTCTTTATACTATTTTTGTTTAAATCGATGAAGAAATTAAGAATGAGTTGCAAATATTTTTTTGAAAAGGTTTTGTCATCTTTGTCTTTAGGCGGAGAGTCATGCATGATGTAGAGGTGTTGAAACATGAAACGCATAAGATGACACCTGTTGGAGGCAGGTCTTTTGAACGGACCCCAACACCTTTGTCTCAACGATATCATACAATAATCTTCCTCCCTCACAAAAAGGTCTTACATTGTGACCTCACAAAAAATTTTAATCCTACCTTATTGAGAATGAGCATAAAAGAGATGGACAATATAATCTTCCATGATAAAAAAATAAAATAAAAGTTCCACTGCATGATCACTTGCCTTGTGTGTTTCAATTAACCATTCGCAATATGATTTAATAGTTAGTATTTCTACCTCTCATTTTCACATTAAGAAACCTATTATAGCTAGATACATCCAGGAAAGGCATGTTATTTAGTTGCACCACAATGACCAACTAATGCATGACCCTTTTCGCTGACATTGAAAATTTTCTGACAACAAAATCAATTTGTGATGGCAAGTGTTTCTTTGGTGTTGACTATAAATAAAAAACTGTCAAACAGATACTGAAGATGTCATCTGTCGTTCTTCTAACCAAGAAAACATATGATTGACTGTGCTCTAGTACCACCAGATACTGCTGTCATTCAAATGTTGATGTAATTTACATTACCAAGTGAAGAATGAGAATACAGCAGTATAGGAACAACTAATAGTCTAACACCAGAGTTACAAGTTTTTGAACTCTGGGACCTCTTGGCCACAGTCGCTTCATTTTTGATGAATTCAGAAAATGTACCAACAAGCAATTGCAGTAAAAAATGAGGTCAACAGTATTGACACAAAGTTCACCGCGTTGTTGTCAAGAAAGTTGGCACCAGAAATCCTTTTAACTGTTGGTCCTGGCTTTCCAACAACCTGCAAAATGGAGTGATAAATTTCAAGTATCATATATCTAAAGTAAAATAGGAAGGTTCTATGGTGCCTTTTATTATGGTAACTTTGCCCTGGTAATCATCTCCTAATAACATGGAGATTTGTTCAACAAACTCCCAATGCAATATAGGAATTCAAGCATTATGCCAATTGGAAAGAGTATTCTTTGTAGGTGGTGATGGTGTAAGTAAATTTACCTTGCGGCGAACAGAACAAAATCCACTGAATTGTAATGTTGCACCCAAGAGAGAGTCAATGAGACTTCCACATAGTCCTGCAAGGGTGGCAATGGGTAAGACGAGTAGTTGCTTAAGAACTGTACTAGACTCGCATTTTGTAGTTGAGAAACCCAGAAGGACAAACGACAATCCAATGACGCTTCCAGCTGCTGCAGCTGCAAGAATTCCTGTCTTTGTCACACCACCGTTTGTACCTTTCTTCACATGCTGATAATCACAGAGAAACGAATTAGTAACCACAATTTCCGAAACTCAGTAGCAACACTCCATCTGAAATTTCTAGTTAAATATCCACAGTGTAATAAGCCACTTGTCATATCATGGATTCCAAGGCAGAGTTTGGTAACAGATGCCCACAGGGTAAGTGATAAGAACAGAATGTGATAAATGATTTAGGGAGGCTCAGAATCTTAAACTCCCTTTGAGCTTTCAAACGTCACAAAACAAATTTCACGAATTTGTCATTTCTAGGAATGGAACTGATATGGGTGTTACAATAGCATCCCCATTAATGACATGTTTAGGGTAGGGTTGTTACATTACCCTGGAATGTGAATGTTATCATTGCTCACCCTCTGCTTCCAATGCCCCACCAAGGATAGCCTCCAGTTTTACTGTTTGTCACTGTCACTTCCATCACTCATGAAATGGTCTTTAGGTTGAATTTTTTATAAAAGTCATATTTTCCCTCACTAACCTATTTTTAGTCTCAATTTAGTCCCTCGAGATGTTTCACATTTTAATCCTTCAATTCCTTAGCAACATCATGATACAGATGGAACAACTACCCATCATCATTAGGATCCTATGCCACAGTCCCCATCTAGTACATGTAACCCAATTCAGCAATTTATCACTAACAAAAAGCTAAAAATTCACCTTGTAAAGACTATTCTAATAACAAATAAAGTGAGGCTAAATTAGGTTACATTCCATATTTCTTACAATCAAGTGGTCCATGGAGGGACTAATAGGTGTGGATTTGATCTGGAGCAGCTAGATTGTAGAAAAATTATCTACAGAGATTAAAACTGAGAGCCAAAAATTAACAATCTAGGAAGCATGGATACAAGACACTGGAAACACATAAAAAACAACACGGGCCTAGGGATATGACAAAATTTAGAAATTGGAAGACACAACATGGCCATAGTGCAACATATGAAATTAGCATTTAAGTATGAATCTTTAATTAAAAGAGAGAACCAGCTTTAAAAGTTAGCATTAATTAATAAGATTCTTTCGTAGTATTTTTGTTTGAATTTGTATCAAAAGTACAAAAACTGCAGAATGTAGTTAGAAGAATCCAAGTGTCCATTTGTGTTGAATAAGGGAGTGTCTCGTCAGGAGAAGTGACAAAATTAATGATGGACCAAAATTGAATTTTTATCAAAATTGAACAAGGGTGACTTTTAAGAAAATGACCAAGATTATGGGGAATGGAGCTTGTAAAAATAAACTACCAAACACATTAATTCAGAAAATTGCTGGGACTTATGACAGACATTCACAAATGTTTCTAATAAACTATGGATAGAATGATCCAAGAATGAAGGACTTTGATCAAGACATTATTCACCTTGAAGGTTGTAATTAGACGGGGCTTATCTTCACTGAGAATTCCAAGCTCCGAAGACCAAGTATCCCCATTGCAACAGGAATAATGGCCGATAACAGCACCAATGAGAGCCGTGATCAAAGGTGATTCTTTAGAGTTCAAGCATTTATCCTGCCCTCCAGTGAGCACCCATATAACTAAAACCAGAACCGAGGCAATGCCACTATTGGCCAGAACTTGTATCCTGAAGAAAAAAAAAAAAAAAAAAAAAAAAAAAAAAAAAAAAAAAAAAAAAAAAAAGGAAAATTTAGTCAAAAGGAAGAGAAAAACTAAGTGTGGATAAAATAGGGTAAAAATTCCAAGGACAAACTTTTATCAGAAAGATTGTATGGAAAAAAACACTCATCCCTCAATTCAGTGACACCAAAGAAATATCTCAATCATCATATCTGTTACTCCATAAAACAATCCATCCAAACAAGGACACAATCATTCCTAACTAACAAAACAGACAACCTATTCAAAATCAAAAACCTCAAAGCAGACAAAAAAGAAAGAACTCACCAGTTTCGTTGCCCACCTTCTTTGAATTCAGGATCGACTGTTCGCTTCCTATCCTCTCCAAACTTTGTGAGAGTGGACGAAGAAAAGAAGAAGGCAAGCAGCACAGCCCCAAACCTTGAGGACCCACAAAGCAAGGGAATAGAAAGATGAATTTTTGGGGCCACCCAAGAAGAAAGAAGAAGAGAAGGGTGAAGAAGAATAACCTGTATCCCACAAAAATGTGAAGGGCCATAACGAAAAAGCCTGCAATAGCGCCAGAATTGCTGAGGGATTTCTTCCTGTGAGCTCTGAATGCGATTAGGAACCCAATGAAGACAGCCACAAAGAGTTGAAAAAACCAATCCATTTGAATTAGGAATTGCTGTGCAGAGGTTTGGTTTTAGAACATAACTGTAACTACTTCGTGAAATTATTGACTCTGTTATAGTTATAGGGGCTGGTCGCTGCACAACAACCATTCGCCACCAGATTTAGCTTCTCAGAATCTTTTCTTTTTATAAAATAAAATGTAAACATCAATGACAGTGGTTATAATTAATTTTAGATTTTATAATATTTTTAAATCATATTATTTATAATTTTAAATTTTTTAAACATATTTTATTTTATCGTAATTTAAAATAATTGATATTTTAAGAATATGTGTTTAATATGGACTAAAATTTTCCATGTTGGTCTTTTCTTTCAGGCATAGAGGTGACTCTCATAGGCAATGGAGATTCAATTAATTGTTATTAGCAGGTATTAAATAAAGTGGAATATTAAATAAAGATATAAATTAAATTAAGAAATTACAATTTATAATAGGTTTATTAAACTAAAATAGAGTGCCTTAAACAAAAGAATACACTGGGAATGAAATTTAAAATTTGAAATGAATCTAATAACTTTCTTCTTCTTCTTTTTTTTCACAAGACTAATTGGATATAATTTTTCAATAGAAATTTAGTTTTTTTTTTATATTTGTTTCAACAAATTTTTTTATGACATTTTATTTTAAATAATCTTTGAATTCTTAATATTGTTATGGTAATTTTTATTTGATTTGGATTCAGACACTAAGGATAAATAGTACTAAATATTTTTATGTTTAATTTGATTGAGACGAATGAAATTGAGAAAAAGAAAAAAAAAACGAAATGAATAGAACTAAGAATTTTGTTTTTGAAAATAAATGAGTAAAAAAATATATTATTTAATCTTTTATTAATATTTTTATTTATAGTTATTTGTTAATGTTAATATTTTTTCTCTTATTCTATGTCATGTTCTCTTATTTAATTATTTTTTATTATCCCAAAACTTAAGTAAAAATAGTATATAAAAATTTACAATGTTTGTATTTTCCTTTTTAAATAGAAGTTTTCACAAATTATTTTTATTATCTTTAACCCATAACAGGGAGAATAGATATGTCACAAAATTAGGTTAATTAAAAATTAAAATTTAATATACTCATTTGTGTAAAAAAAAAAACATAAAGCCATATGTATTGACAAAATTTAGAGCAATTGGGTATATTTTTTCTTTCCACACAAACAAAACAACTTCAATTCAATCTCAATTACGTTTTTTTTTTTTTTCAAATTAACTCATGAGAAAATATAATTTAATATTATTTTATGAAATAAGATTTTTATACAAATCATGTCCATGAGAGTATTTCAGGATAATATTACCCAAAATCATAATTACTTTTTAGTATTTCTTTTTATTGAAATCAAAATAATCTAATGGCTTTTAAGCTGCAATCATAATTATTGTTATAAAATGACACTTTGTTTAGTTATTTATTAGAGCCTGAGAAAGTGAGACATTTGTGTTTTGTTATTAGGATATGGTGGTTTAGGGTATTACTAGACAAATAGTATGGCAATAGGTGTGAATTGAGTAAAAAAATTTTGTGCCAAAAACAATTAGTCTTTCAAAAAGAATTATTAAAGTTTTATTAATTGATTTGGATGGTATGTGATGCAAGACAAATATGAAACAGTAAAATGTGAAAGAGAAAACATAATTTATACTAGTGCGCCCAATACCATTACAACATTTTTCATAAAACCTTTTAGATGTTTATTAGTTTTTAAAAAATGTTCAAAGAAACAGTTACATCAAATTTGTAGGGATGGATAACATACATAAATTGAGCTCAAATATTATAAAATTAAACTAAACTTTAAAAATTATTTAAGAGAACTGAAATATATAACGATTAAATATTGTAAAACTAAATTAATTTTTAAAATGATTTCAAACAACCGAGCTGTAATAAGTTAAATGAGTGGAGCTTCTTGAATGAACCAAACTATATTAAACTATTGTAAATTGATTGAATTATTCTAAACCCTAAGTTATTCTAACAAACATTAATTTCCAAACTCATAAGTTATATAATTAAGTTTAGTTTAGCCAATTTTATTTCAGAAAAAATTACGTTTGAAAATTTACATTAATATTATAATCCGATATATTATCTATACCATTAAACTTAATTGAATATTAATTTGATTAAATTCAACTATTTTATAAGTACTATTTTATTTCTAAATTTATAAAACTTAGAAAAAGACTGTACACATTTTCTTCAATAATTTTTTAAAATCTTTTTATTTAATACACATAAAAAACTTGGTTATGGTTATCATTATAATTATTATTATAACTTGACAAAACCACAACACTATATTAAATTAACTTTTTTTTATCGTATTATTTATTATTCTTAATATTACAACTTGTTGATTTATCTATAGAATATATTTGTCAATAAACTAGCAGTTAATCTATTCACATTAAATCCGTTAATAAATTAACGATCAATTTATTAATAATAATTTGGTGATATATTTTTTTATTGATAAATTTATCAATAATTATTGACGAGTTAAATTTATTGATAAATTTATCATAAATTTTTTTATCACTAAAATTCATTAATAATAATATTTTATTAATGGATAAAATTTCATCATGTGAAATTTCTTATAATAATGTAATACAAAACCCTTAGAAAAAAAAAAAAAAAAAACATC
>Ga0209489_102194_pt1 | contig 39961 bp, 14 predicted proteins | sample SiratrowhiteBW_FD_187527 | JGI IMG/M metagenome (GOLD analysis project Ga0209489, IMG submission 187527) | Root nodule microbial communities of legume samples collected from California, USA - Siratro white BW (SPAdes) (version 2) | ecosystem: Host-associated > Plants > Roots > Nodule | place...
TATATATATATATAAAGTATATCAAAATATACTTTTAATAGAAATTTTACAATATAAATCTAAACAAAAAAAATCAAAAGAAAATAAAATAAGCCTTCCTTCAACTCAGTAACATCAGTTTCTATGCATAGACGTTGATCACAACTCACTAACATTGGTTTTTATGCAATAGACGTTCATCACAAATTATTTTGAAAACAAAATAAAAATCACACAACAAGAAATAAATTAAAGATTTTTAAAAGATACTATCATTAATTTATGATATCAGAAATACATCAACTCACATACTTAAACAACTCACATTAAACATTGCTTTCAAAAGATTCGTGCATTAAATTAGACTTAGAGATTTGTACCTATTATACAATTTTCAATTATGAAATCCACACAACTCCACATATATATGAATCAATCGTCCTCGTATATAACAAAGTTAATCCATATTACTTTTTTCTTATTGACTCTTTTACGGAGTCATTCATATGAACCTTTATTAACTTTCATCACCTGAAAATCTTCATTTATAAGATTCTAATGTATAAATAGAGTCAGAATACCTCCTTATTAATCAAATTCTCAAACAATGTACATCCTAAACAATCTCAATATGGTATTTCCTTTCCTGAAAAATATCATGTATCCATCACAATTTCACATATTTCATAACTTCTCTTATCCATCATTTAATGAATAATCATTCATCTTTAAGTTCACAACATTCATTATACTATAATAATTGAATATGACAACCCATTAACAAATAAAAGACAATGTTCAAAGCAAAGGATAAGCAAAAAAAAAAAAAAAAATTTTACCTGGCACCTAACCATACCTCGCCCTAGGAAGTGCCACACAGCATCACTCATACCCGAAAGCACCCTTGTTAAGTCACACTCGGCGTTAATGAATTTGAGTCTGGCATGATCCAACCTGAGAGCAATGTTTCCTAATTGCGCTTAGCACCATAATAGCTACGCCCGGTGCCAACCAAATTTGAACTTAGTCTAAAAAAATAAAGTTATATCATTCCTCAATTGAAAATCTCACAATATCAAATACTATAAAACTATCATAAATTTCATTCAAACACATCTTTAACATTATATCAACATGTAAACTATCAAAATTATCAAACTCTACTACCTCTATATACTTTCACACTCATTTTTCAATTAAAACAATTTAAATCTAAATCAATTATCAGTCAAAACAATTCAAATTCATTCAACAACAATCCATACAAGAAAACTTTGAAACCACGTCACCCACGCATCCATATCTTCTAACTTAAGGTTCTATTTAAAAGTAAATTTATCTTTTACTACTTCTTTGGAAGTATGGGCACTTCTAAGATCTCCAAATCCTCAAGACAATAGGGGTAGCCTAAGCTGCATCACAGAGTCATGATCAACGATTTGAACACATCACTAGGACCTGAACTTAAGAGACTAATATTGAAGTCTCAAGTATTACATAGGTGGACAGAAAACTAAAAACTAACTTAAGAACTTACTTTAAACAAATTTTTAATTTGACAATTTTACTCTACTTACTATCACAAGCTCCAAATGTGATATCTGAATATCAACACAGATGAACAAGGATGAGGTTAGAAATTAAAAAAAAAAAAGTTAGAAATTAAAAAAGAAGTAAGAAAAGAATAGAAGAAAAATTTTCTAAAGAAATATTTTTTATATTAAAATAAAATATAAATTATTAATTTTTCTATTTATATAAATTTTTACTTTAAAAATAAAATATTTCGGTATTATTTTGATTATATCACGTTTATTACATTATAGAGTTATTTTCGTCATTACAATAAATGGCTTTAAGATTTAAAGATTTAGACAAAATCAAATTAATTTTAAAAAAATATTATTTTTAAAATATAATAATATAATGTATGAAGTGCCATTCATACAAAAATTATGCACATAAATTTATAAAATTTAAATTTCACTTAAAAGTAAGTTAAAATATAATAAATGAAATTAATTAGCAAATATAAACATCTTAACAAATAAACTAAAAAATACATATCTTTTTCCATATCTTTTACGAAAGATTTTTTTCCTAATTAAAAAAACTGAATTTTTACGAAGATTTAGATTAGAGATCAATTGAACTACCAGATGAATCCGATTCTCACAAAAAATAAATAAATAAATAAAGTATAATTTTGTTCTTGTTTTTTTTTTTTCTTCTCATACCAAACATCAATTTCAAATTTAGTGTCCAATTTTAATGTCCCAAATTCATGCTTTTTGACACAATTTTGAAAAAAAAAATACTTTAAATTTTATGAAAAACATTAAATGATTTTTATTGGACTAACTTTATTTAGAGAAATGAGCAACTTTATACGATTATTTTTTAACCATTTTCAGTTTTACCTTTTTATTTAACAATTTTATTTCATTAAAAGAAAATATATCTTTTTCTTTTACTATGTTTATTATTTCTAAATATAAATGTCTAATAAAAAAATATAATAACCTAACATCTTCACTTAAAATAACATGTTTTTTTTTTTTTAATTTTTTATAAAAGTTGAGAATAACGGCACTTTGCCAAAGCTGTTTATCAAAACAATTAGTTTTGTTTTGTTGTTTTTGTTTGGCGGCAGTTATGATCCAAATCTGTGGGATGAAGGAAGCATCTGAATTTTCATCATGCCTCCAACTATAAACATTTATTCATTTAATATTTAAATTTTAATAATATAAAAATATTTATTATTTTTATCCCACGTATATTTATATATTATATATTGACCCTATACCAAAATTTTCTGAATCCATCACAAATGGGTCAAGTGGGACGTAATTTGTTTTGACCTTATTAACTTTTTCAAATGTAGGTCAATTTTGTTATTAAAAAAAAGTATATGATTAGAAATCATAATTATTTTTTGCTGGGGAGTTTATGATAATTTTGAAAGAAATGAAAATTACTTGTCGTAGTAGAAGATGGTAAATTTGAAGATCCAAATATTAAATTGTTATTTTTTTATAATTTTTATTTAATTTCTAACCGATTAAAATTTAAATGAATAATTGATAAGAAAATCTTGGAAATTTGAGTTTTCTAATTGGTTAGTTTGTCTTTTTTCATTTTCCCTGTTTCCTAATTTCCTTCCATTATTGACTCTGCCAAAGGTTTTCAGCGAAAATACAAGCGAAACGGTGAGTTGCGGATTTTGAGCTTAACGTCGGCGCCACTCAAAACCAGAAAAAGAAGAATAGTAGTATATTCTTTATTATTTAGAAAGCATAACTATTTTGAAACTAAATTGTAATTTTGCATTTTATTTTTCTAGTATTTTAGTTTTCATATTCCAGAAAATTCCAATTTTTATATTTTTTACGTCCGTTTAATTCTTTTATTTTGCTTTAATGGAACTCTTTAACAAGTTAATTTAAAGTAGTAAATATTAAAAGAATTAACTAACTGAAATATAAAAATGAAAAATAAACGGTTGAACTAAAATTGAATTATTTGCAAAATAACATTCCAAAAATATATAAATTAGAAAAGGCAGTTTTGCCTTTTTCGGTAAAGCTTTTTCTATACCAATAGAAACTTTCTGGTATAACAGAAACTCTTTATTTCTATCATAAAAATAGAATAAAATTATGACATAATTTGTCATATTACATGGAAATATTGTAACTACCAAATGCTGAAAATATGAGTAGCCATATTGGTATCCAAAAATACACCAACACCAAGTTTCCAAGACTTGTGCAGAACACTTGCAGCGCACCTAGTTTTGGTTTTACCTGCGGTTTCACTCCTAAGTGGCCACAAATATTTAAGGATCATTCTCTTGCCATACGAGGTTCAACCAAATCAACCAAACCAAATTGAGGTTTTGAGATTCTCAGCATGAGTGCATCAACCAAAACATGGGTGGTGGCTTCAAGCATTGGAGCAGTGGAAGCCTTGAAAGACCAACTAGGGGTTTGCAGATGGAACTATGCTCTCAGGTCACTGCAACAACATGCGAAGAACAACATCAGATCTTATAGTCAAGCTACGAATTTGTCCTCTGCATCTTCTTCTGCTTCAGTTTCCAAGAAGATCAAGAGAACCAAAGAAGAGTCCATGAACAAAGTCATGGAATTGAATTGCTGGGGTCCCACCACTACCAGATTCTAGATCTGCATAGTTCAATCCCATTATGCAGCATTTTGGATCAAGTTCTTCCTTCGCAAAAACTTTTCACTTATTCCCACTCCTTGCACCAACTCAACTTTCGATCTAATTGATACCAAGAAAAAATTAGGTGTATTTTCTACTACCCTTTGGCTAGAGGATTCTGGATTTGTTGCAAATTGTGAAACTTTTTGTGTAGTTTACCCAGAAATATTCCCAATAGATTATTGTCATAGACATCAAGTAGTTCTTCTCATGATCTACCTTTACACTATCTCATTGAGGCACCTTCTACTATTGCATATTATTAATAAACATGCATATAGTAGGTTGAAGAGGCAATTTCATGTTCATAAATTTGTGCTTATTATTTTGTTTTAATGTTTGTAAAGTATTTAACTTTTTAATCTTTGTCCTTGTACTAATACGTAGATTTTTTTTTTTAATTTTTAGTCGCTGTGAAATGTCTTTTAAAGATATTTGGTTCAAAATAAATATGATATCGTATAAATTAAATTAAATTAAATTAAAATACAATTACATTTAATTTAAAGATATATATATATATATATATATATATATATATATATTACGAAAAAAATTAGTAAGATTGAATAATAAGGCGTATCAAAATTTTATAATTTTATAGAGACTCAAATAATAATTTTAGAAATTTAAATGAAAATTTATAAAGTATGTTTTTAATTAAAAATGATGGCACCAGTTCTATAATAAGAAAACTAAAAACTTGTTTAATCAAATTCTTTTATATCTTTTTTCCTAATATATCTTTTAAAACAAATGACAGTTATTTATTATAAAAGCTACAAAAATATTTCAACGATTCTTTTATTTATGATATGTTCTGTCTTTAGATTGTTAAGTGAAATGTTGAGTAAATTGCTACTTTCCTTTTAAAATAAACAACTATATAATATACCGACTCTTCAAAAAACAAAATAAATACGTTCTCTTGTCGTTTCTCGTAATCTAAAAAAAATGGACATACAGAATAATATTATCCGCCGATTATTTGATTTTTTATTTAAATTACAGAGTTTAACGCACATGTACAAGTAAAAAGATTTTTATTACAAAAACAGAAAAAGTACATTATCAAAATATTTTATTTTAAAATTAACAAAGAAACAGCTGTAAAAAGTGGTCCAATTGAAAATAATTCATAAATGTAAGAAACTTAATTACAAACTCTGAAAATGTAAGAAATTATTTAAAATATTCTAAATAACTTAATTTTCATTGATTGAGAGACATATATATTTAACTTTTTTACGTTACGTGGTCTACTTTCTTCTTCGAAATAACCAAAGAAAAGGTAGAACCACACATTCTTTTCTGAACGTTGTGTGTAATGTGTAACTCACAAATAAGCATTTAATATTTTTATTTGTTATTAAAAATAAACAGAAGGCACCATGAATCTTGTAGGAGACAAGACAACGTGTGGATTTATTAAAGCGCTAGAATTCTGGTTAAAACAGTGGGTAAAAACGGCCCCTGGTTTTGCTTTTCTTCAATTCCCTGCCACCCCAATTAAGCCTGTGGTTTGGTCTCAACAACCTTCTTGAAAATCACTCCATCACCCACACATTTATATATATAGGAAGAAAAACACCATTCACTTCATTCATCAAAACAACACATACCAATATTTTTCATCAAAAGCCATAGCAGTTACCATGAGTGCAGCTACAAGAGCTTGGATTGTAGCATCAAGCATAGGGGCAGTGGAGGCCTTGAAGGATCAACTGGGGGTGTGCAGATGGAACTATGCCTTGAGGTCACTCCAGCAGCATGCCAAGAGCAACATCAGATCATACACTCAGGCCAGGAGCTTGTCCTCTGCCACTTCTGCTGCAGTTGCCAACAAGGTCCATAGGACCAAGGAGGAGTCCATGAGGAAAGTCATGGACTTGGGTTGTTGGGGTCCCAATACTATAAGGTTCTAGAGTGGAAAGTGAATGTCACCCTCTCAGATCCCCTTCATCTTTATGCTACAAGTTTGGTCCTTTACTGCATTGTAGCCTTTGCCATGTACTTGATTCATACAAAATTTTGTCCATGAAATGGTAAATATATGATCCTATGAAATGAAAATTGAGATCTAATTTTCAGTTCTTATGTGTGTTGTTTCAATTTTTTTTTTTTTTTATGTGGGTGTATGGATCCGTGAATTTTGTATGGATGGCAATAATTAAGAAAACCTAATCGGATCAGTCGATGGAACTGACCTTGTTTTGCTGTCTTTGATGCAAAAGAGGATGTTGTGGATGGAGTGAGCAAAATTTAGAAGTCTGTTATTCCCTAAGCTTAAGACTTATCAATGAAAGAAAAACAATTGAGTTTCCTTTTATTTACAGAGATATGGCTATGATGCCAAATCACGCAATGTGATGATAACATGGAACTGTATGAGATGGTAAACTTCTACATTAACATTAGACACGAGTCTGTAATCCTTCGACTCCACAATTGTCTTAACAGTCTTCTCTAAGGATTTGAGAAATTAGCTAGTGCAATCAATTAATCATACACAGTTTCAATCAAGTAATTTTCAATTAGATTTGATTTCAGTTACCCAACACAGTCATCATACTTCCAATATATACATATCAATATACAGTATGGCCAGAGTTAGAAGGAATCGTACAAAATCTGAACTGGGGTAGCGGTTTCTGGGAACCTCGCTAGTTTTGGACATTTAAAGATCCTGAAGTTTTGGAGAGACTCGCACAACATTTGTCCACTACTTATGCTCTTGAGTTCTGGTAGGTGCTTCAATGATAATGACATTAACTTTGAATGTGTCACTATAATAGTATCTCTATTAGTCACATAAGATTTTTTACCCCCATAGCTTTCATAATCTATTCCATCAACTGAAATTATTTCTTCTAGTGACTTGCAGTTATGAACAGTTATCTCTTCCATGTTTGGTAGATAAGCTAGCAATCTAGGTGTGAGAAGCTTCTTGATAATTGGACAATGGTAGATGAAAAAGTACTTCAGACAAGTAAAAGCTCTTCCTGGTGGAAAGATTTGAGCCACAACTTCATCTTCCTTACATAGACTATGCAAGTTTTGCAGGCTATTGAGTTCCAATGATTCTAAGCTGTGAAGAGAGGTGCAACATGAGGAAGAGCAAGATAAAGAAAACATGTACTCTTGTCCATCACAGTCTGCAATCTCACAGCGCTTAAAAGAGGTGGCGTTTTTTAATGACATAACATCACATAAGCTCCGAATGTCATGACATCTTTCAACCTTCAAGCGTTGAATGTCTAAAGGGAGCATAAGGGGTGTTTCTCCTGTTCTGATTTTGCAATTTGAAATTATCACATCCTTCCTGAAACAAACCTCAGCAAAACAACACCACGGAGAGTTACCAAGAGACTCTTCAGAGTCTAACTGAAGAAGGTAACTTCTGGGTCCATATATATGGATTATTTTCACATAGGCATTGAAATGGTGCATGTTGTAAAAGTTAGCTGCAAAAGTTTCCAACTTTCTCAGGCATGATATATACTCTGCTTTCACTTTTATCTTTCTTGACCACCAATGGAGAATGAGAAATTGGAGACGAGTCAATTTTGCTATTTCTTTTCCTGATGACACCAAATCTTTTGCATAAAGATTAAGCCATTTAAGGTTTACCAAAATTTCCAAACCTTGAGGCATTTCTGTGATTGCTGTAAAAGATAGGTCCAACCTTCGTAAGGCCTGAAGCTTTGCTAGTGAAGGCATGTGCTTCAATCGCTTACAAGATGTTAGCAACAAAGCAGTGAGAGTACTCAAGTCAGACACAGATTTTGGCAAAACCTCAATGTCAGTGAAAGACAAATCAAGAACCTCAAGAGTAGACATGTGAACAAAAAACGAATCAGAGATCCTAGTCAAGGATTCATTATGCTTCAAAACCAAGGTTCTAAGTTTAGGACACCTAGGTGATATGTCTGTTGGAATTTCATGTATCCAATTACACATCAAGGAAACCTTCTCTAGGTCCTCAGTCCATTCTACCTCATCAGGAATCTTAGTCAATTGCAATCCAGCCTTCACCAGGAAATGGTTGTTCACCTTTATAACATTAATGGCCATTGCCCTCACCAAATCATGCATTTTCACCAATTGGCTTCCCACATAGTAGCCTTCCACACTATCTATTGGTTCCACATGTTGGCATCCCCTTTTCATCATGCTGATAGCTATATGACTGCTGGCATCCTGTAGCCCCATGCATTGCTTTCCACCAACATAATTTTCCACTTTCCCCAAAAGACAGATGTTCTCAAGCTTATTCAATATGGTGTGTCCTTCATCAAAAGTAGCCTCCAAACTTTTCATTCCATTCACCAGTCCCTCATCAACAAAACTTTCTATCAAAACATCCCTGTCTATTTCAAAATCTTCAGGATATAATGCACAGCATAAGAAGCACTGCTGCACCACTTTATCATTCAAGTGATCATAGCTAAATCTCAACACACGGAGCACCTCCATTTCCATTTCCTTCTGCTTTACTTTTGTGTTTCTAAGTTCTTCCAGTGAATGCCTCCACTCACAAATTTCTTCCACTCCCCTCATGCTCCTGGCCATTGTAACAATTGCCAGGGGTAAACCAGCACATTGCTTTGCAACAGATCTGGCAACCCGTTTTACTTCTGGAGAAAAAGTAGTCTGCTTTCCAAGGTTGTCCACAAATAAAGTCCATGCTTCTTCCACAGAAAGAGGCTCAACTTTGACACTGTTCTGACAATTCATCCTTCGACACACATCTAACGAACGACTTGTCAAAACCAATTTTAGCCCATCTGCTCTCACAGGAATTCCCACCCTCTCTAGAGGAAAATGATTCCACACATCATCTAGAAAAAGAACACATCTCTTCCTTCTCATCAAGGCCCATGATAATCTTGCTGCTCTTTTCCTTTCATCACTTTCTTTTGAAATATCTATCCCAACTACGTTTGCCACATCACACTGCAATTTGTGAATGCTAAATGACTGTGAGATAGTCACCCAAAACACACTTTCAAAGCTGGTGACTGCTGTTAAAAGCATATTATGTATGTGCATTAGCACACTTGTTTTCCCCACTCCTCCCATGCCATACACACCAATCATCAACACACCATCGTTCATCAACCAGTCCCATATCTTACCAACATTTTTCTGAAACATTGCACCAGCTAATTCTGTTGTCAACAGCGCATACCCTCTAGATTCCTGTGCACTGCCCACAATTCCTTCAGGGAACCTACCAAGCGCCACAAGATCTGTAACTTGTCCTGTTAGTTTCTTTACTTGTACACTTAGCTTTATATGCCTGAACACTCCACCGTCTCTCAATTCCTGAACCATGCCATACACTTCAGTTTTCTTTCTGTGAACATTTCTCAACCAATTTTCAACTTCTCGTTTCCTTTTCTTGCCTTGCTGTAGCTCTTCAATTTCTAGCTCTTTGTTTATGTCATGCTCCAGGCTGCATAGCTCTTCTAGTTTCATTTCGAGCATTTGTGCATTGTCATTGAAGCCGTTGAACCCGCAGAGCATATCCAAGATTAGAGAATATATTTCACGGGTTTTCACCAAGCCTTCTATGATTCTAGTGGCCATAACATGCTCCTGCAGAAAAAAGAAACAGAAAAGGAAGGGAAAAAAATAAGATTATTTATGTGACATCATATAAGCGTACGATCCCTTAAAAACAGTCACTTGTTCAAACATATATGCTATAAAAAAAAAAGGTTGTTTATTCAAACTAAATTGTGGAGAACCAGAAAAGCATGCTATCATCTTTCCAGGCAAAAACACACTTGCAAAAGAAAACAAGCAACTTTTACTAGTCTTCATCCAGCAAGGAAAAGGAAATTGAATTTACCTTAAGCTAATGCTTACCTGAATATAATAACAAGATCTGAATTCTTAGAAAACAACAAAAAGAGCTTTCTGATCCAGGTATCCTTATTCGGCGTACAGATGATAGCACGATGATCTATGTGCATGTGAACCAACACGACCAACCAAACATGGCATAAGAATCATATGAAAAAATATGAGCATGCAAAAATGGTAGAGTTCAGTTTTTGCCAAAAGAAGAAGAAAAAAGAAAATTATGCCACTCCAGTGGAGTTCCAAAGTCTTTGCCGTGACTGCATGGAATTGTGTTTGAAAAGTCAGCACGTAGAAAAAAAAAAAAAAAAGTGCTGTTTAACAAGTTAGTTAGTTGGTAATAATCACCGTTATAGTTAAACTCACGCGCAAACATCCTAATACCATTGACTAGACCAAGATGTTGTTTATTCTCAGTATATTGTTTGAGTGTATTCTTGTTTTGTTCTTAGGAAGATTCGTTCTTTCTGAAGTGAGTCAAATGTATGAATTCTCTATCATTTACTTTTTTTTGCCTACATTTGCATTCTTGGTTTATATTATATTATTCTAAACCCGTCGCGAACTCATAAAACTCATAAATGTAAATTTAATTAAGTTAAGCTTAGTTAAATATAATTTTAAAATTTGTCAACAAACTTACTGCACATCAAGACAAAAATATATTTTATTAAGAATACGAAAATGTATATAATCATGAAACATTGTAAAAAAAAAAGTATAATTTTACATTATGGGTATATAGAATTCTGAGAAATGCAAGCAATCCTCTACCTGGGCTTACTTCAACAGTTCATATAAAAAAAAAAAAAAAATAATGAACTTATTAAAACAAAAGTGCAAAAATAAAAAAAATAATCCAAAATTGTTCATGTTGCATGAACTAAAATTTAACTTGAACAATTTTTTTCAGGCCCAATTGATTCAGGGATTGGGAATAACATAAAAGCCAACCATCACAAAAGAATCATTAAAAACTTAGAAACAAAATGAATGAACAAAAAACGAAATCAAAGAGAAATTTAAGATCTAAGACAAGGCGGGTCCCCAACAAATCAAATGCATGACTTTCTCTGCTTTCTCCGTCTTCTTGCTATCAACATCTTTAGATTGTGTTGCAATGCCACTCTTTCCTTTGTCCAAAACATGTTCCAACAAGGAAGCTTGTCGTTTAACTCGTTTCTCCGGCAACAACGTTCTCAATGCGCTCTCCGATTTGCACATCCTCATTTGACCATTCATCATCTTTACTCTCTTTCTTGCAACAAATGTGAAATTGTAATGGCAAAGTTGCTTCCGAAATTGTCTATTAAAGAGATTAAGAACGTATCTTCATAGAACAATGCAAAAATATATACACCATACAAGAATATAACTTTTTGAACAATTTTTGTCGGGAATTTTATTTGGAAAGTGAATCTTTGTTGGAAATCAGGGTTCAACTCTCAGATTTGTGACGCTTGTGGCTTTGTAATCCAACTATTATTACTTCGTCCTTGTTGTTTGGGTGGGTAAAACCAAATTCTTAACAAAATTTGCGTCTAAATATAATTTCCTTTGGGATTTTATTATATGTGATATGATTTTTATATTTTTCTTTGTCAAAAAATATCAAGTTAATGTATATTTTCATATTTAAAATAAAATATAAATAACATAAAAATATTGTAAATTAAATGGCATTTTACAAATATCGTGAACTTTTGATGGCTCTTTTTGGAATTTGCCGACGTAAGTATAACCTAGTACCTCTCAGCTTTTCACTTTCAGTTGTAGTCAGTGACGTGATTGTATTCAAAAAAATTATTCTCATAAGATTTTTATATTTCTAAAATATAATTGCAACAAATATTTCGTGTTTGTATTTCTTTTCCTCTTCTCTAAAATTTGAAAAAAAATATTTAATATGTCCTATATCTTTAACAAGTATTTTTCCTTAATACTATCCAAAATTTCTATAGCATATGTATCTTTTCTGGAATTTGTGCTTCCCTTACACAATCAAAAATATTATCATCCACACACAAAAAGAATAAATTTGAAAAACATATATATTTAAAATTTCATATATATGGAATACATATATATATATATATATATATATATATAACAATTTAAAAATAATTATTATACATATATATATATATATTGATTAAAAGTAAGTGTCATTAAATATTTAATATTAACTTATAAAATTGTCACGGCTTAATTTTAAACAATGATTTTCTTATAATTATCGTTGTATGACATTATTAAAGAATACTTTTGTATTAGTAGTTATAATTGATAATTCTAATGCAACACAAAAATCATGAATTTGGTTAATGATGTTACGTAACATACTTATAATTAATAATTAGCACGTCTAATTAACCATTTAGAAATTTTGAGAACGTTGGTTTTTTACTATGAGAGTAAATAAGGAGAAAATAGAAAGGTAGAACATAGTTCAAAATGAGAAGAAGAGAAAAAGAAAAGAGTAAAGTTATATATACTCTAATGAAAATTATTATTCAAAAATACATCAATATTGAGTCAATTATAGTTATAAATAGAGTTTATATAACATTTCTTCTTAAACTGATGGTTGAATTTGAAATGAGTATTAGTTTATCCTGAATAACTTCAAATGATGCAAAAAGAGACTTAATAAGTATGTCAGAAATTTATAGTGTTAGAGATGTGAGTAAGATTAAGTTTTTTCAGGAGTCATAATCGAAGTGTAAGTCAAGATCATAGTGTTTGGTTTTTGAATAAATAATTGGATTGGCGGCAAGAAGAACAACTCTTAGATTATCCGAGTAAATTATTAGAGATTAGATGTGTCGTAATTAGGATATTGTAAAATTATTAAAACCTATTAATTTCTCTTATGTCTTACTAATTTCTTCTTTCCAGTATCTTGATTATTTTTGCTCATAAAAGAACTTGCTTGCTAGTTTTGAAATCCTCGGTACCACTCGACCGAGAAATTTCTGTTGTATCCTACGAGACTTGCACAATATACTGTGGATAAGTTCTTAAGGACAATATCAGAAGTGGACTTTAAGCCTAACTCAATACTACAAAACCGGCTTGTAAGGTGAGGTTTGCACCCACTTATAAACTATTGAAATGTCTCATCTCTAGTTGATGTGGGATCTCCAATAGACAGTAATTACTTACGTTTTAGAAAATTGATCATGTTTGTGTTTTCAGTCATTATCAATAACAATCTTAAGGACTTATGGATGATGGTATGGAAATCAACAACAACTCTACACTAGAGATGTCAAACGATGCTTCCACAACACAAAAAAGTACGAAAAAAACCCTAATCAGAAGAAAAATAATAAATCTAATTTTTTCTATCCCAATGAAATTATTGCAATCGTTTCACAAGTGAGACTTGTGAAAAACGTGAGCAAATAGGTGGTAGACTTTGGAGCTATCAAGCATATTTGTGCAAATACAGATGCGTTTTTCTCCCACACTAGTGTGTAGGATGGAAAAGAACAAGTTTTTCTAGGTGTTTCCAAGACAACTCTTGTCATTTGAAAAGGTAAAGTTCTTCTAAAGCTCACATCTATAAATACTTTGGCTTTAAGTGACATGTTGCATCGATTATAGTTAATTTGATCTTTGTAGCACTGTTGGGAAAGTTGAGGGTCAAAGTGTCATTAGAATGTGGTAATATTGTGATGACAAAAAGTAATGTGTTTGTGGGAAATGGATACTATGATCAAGGCTTTTTTATACTCAATGCTTTTGATATTATTAATGAATCTGAATCTATGTCTTCTACTTATATTATTGACTCCTATGATATGTGGCATGTTAGATTAAGACATGTTAATTCTTTGTATGTTATTAAATTGTAATGACTAAGATTAATTAACATGCATGAGTAATTAAATTGTTGAATGATGTATAGTTCTAGTTAAGAGAAAAGAGTATGCAAACATTTTAAATTTTTGTATAGGCTTAAATAAACACCAAAAAAATGGCGTGAAAAACTTGATAATGTTTTACTTTTTGATAGGTATTCTACTAATGATGTTGACAAATGTGTGTACGCTAAATCTGGAAATGGTGAACGTGTCATTATATGTTTATATGTGGATGACATGTTTATTTTTGATACATGCATTGTTATGGTTTTTAAAACAAAATTGTTTTTTGAATCTAAGTTTGAAATGAAAGACGTGGGTTTTTGAATGATGTTGTTTTTGTGGAGGATGCATGAATTGATAAATCTTGTTGACACTACAAGATAACTCAAGACGTGTTATAAGAAGGTATTAAAGGGATCCTACAATAGAACGATATAGTGAGGATACATCTACAAGAATGGTGCCATCATGAGTTAAGCGAATGGAGGAGATCATGGGCGTTGGTTGAGACTTTGACATTAACATTATTGATTTATGTAGCAGATCTTTAATGTATTTATTCTGGGATAAATGGAGTGAACCTTCAACAGTCCATGAACCTTCTATCCCAAGAAAATAGTGAAGTCTACCAAGGTCAAGAATGTTGTTAAAGAGATGTGATGATTATATCTTCAACATAAATTAAAACAAATAAGGTAATATTTTTTGCAAATTTAATGAATAATGAAGAATCTATTTTAGTTTTTTTTATGCGTGTTTGAGTTTGTGAATGAGTATGTGAATCATAGTAAACTCCTGAGTTTTTTCCATATCTGATGAGTAAAAGAAAGTTCCACCATTTTGGTGAGAATAGATAGTGACAATGAAGTAAGGAGCTATGCAATAATGGCTTGATCATGTTGATCATATGAGAGTATAAATGCAGATGAATCAGTAATAGGATTTGAAGGGATAGAAGAAGAATCCAAAAATCGAAAAGATTGAGATTTTGGGAAGTTGCTAGAACCTATTGTTGCTAGATGACAAAGTTATCATCATCCACTTGAAATTTGTTGGTGTAGTGAAGATGTGAGGGATTGTAGACACGGAAATGAATGCACAGGTGAAATTTTTTTTCAAAGATAATTACAACAAAGATTAATGAAGTCACGAAGCCTCTTGATATCATGTGAGAATAGATAGAAAGAGATAAAAAATAAATTCCAATGTAGAAGAAGAAATAAAGTTATATATGATATAATGAGAATTATTATTGAAAAGGATATCAATAAAGAGTGAATGATAATTATAAATAATGTAACACATGATAACGAAAAAAAAGATTAAATGATGGAGGTTGATTCACTCTTATCATATTTAACATTATCTTGTAAAGAGCTATGTTTATAGGCAAGAGACTATACGAAATTAAAAATTTTAAGTTTATTGACTTTTGATTATAAATAATAGGAATATACACCGTGTACCCTCTATATAAAAGAATCACAACAAGTAAGAAAAAATTAAATTTGAATGGCAAGAATATTGGATGTTCTAAAATCTATATTAGAGGTGTTCTATCAAATTATGTTTAATTTAGCTTTATGCGTTGTTGTGCTTCTAGAAAATTTAAGAATACAATTGTTGAAGAAAAATCATCAAGCATGAAAGTTTTATGCCTCGCTCTGTTTGTAATTTTTCTTTACATTGGGTTATATACAAAGTAATTCATTTTGTGTGTGTTAGGTACGAGTTAAGTAATTAATTTACAAGTGAATAATGATTCATATAAAGTGGATATTCGATTTTCGTGTTGGATAATTAACTATATGTCTGTTTAATTAATTAATAATAATCTGTACACATATTCGTATATTAGTGATCAAATACGATTTCTAGCAAATTATTAGAGAAATTTTGATTTTCCTTTTTACAAGTTTCTCATTGGTCTTGTCTTCCCTACTTTATTTGTTATTTTTAAATGCTTTTTTAATTGTACTCTAAATAATTGGTGTAAATTGGGATCAACATAGTTGGAATTACTTTCTATACAATGATGATTATGCACACCTAATAATTTATTAGAAAATAAGTAGTTTTTTTTTAGGTTTTTATCAATTGGTCATATCATTACTCTCCTGGCCCTCTTTTAAAAATGTGGTTGGTGTTCTATGGATTCGTACTACATACATCTTCTATGTCAGATTCTTTTTAAAATTCAAAAGAATATGTAATAGTTAGAGTTATTCATATAGACATTTTTCCCGGACAAAACTTATTTTAGTATGAATATGTACTCATTTTTCTCTAAAAAAATTTCATTTCTTTTATTTTTATTTTTAACTTCAAATACAATAGTGATATATCCATATCCTTTTCAACAATTATAACATTTTGAGAAATAAAAAAGGTAGGAAATTACTTTAAAAATAAAAAAAAAATTGATTTGAGTGTTTGAACTTAACTCAATAGTTTTTTTATGTGTAGAAAATTAGGATAATTGTGTGTTTTCAAAGAGCTTACACTTTTCTTGTTATAGAAATTTCATGTTTAATAATAAAATATTTTGTTGAGTATTTGTTGATCCAAACCAAATTACTTCTTATTATTTGAAACTTAATAATAACATCAAGATTTTAGTTAAGAGAGGAAGTAATTTTGACGTGCTAAACATTGTCAAATGATAAATGATGATCAAACCTCATAAGATAGAGAGTTCTAAGTTCTTTCCTTATCCTTATGCAAATGTAGTTATTCATAAGCATGATTCTTTAATAATTAAAATTTGTATGAAAGAAAGATATGTTGTTATAAGTGTATATTCACCAAATTCAATAGTTTTAGTAATATGAAGAAAGAAAATGTAATATATATATATATATATATATATATATATATATATATATATATATATATAAATGAGGATTTAATTTAAATGTTTTTACTGTAAATTGCGATTTGAACATATGTGTATCTTGAGAGAGTTTATAATTTTTTCTTTATAAAAATTACAACATCCCACTAATATTATTAATTAATTATTATATTTTTCTTTAACAAATATAATAAGTCTATTTGTTTTCTTATAAAAAATGTCCAAATAAATGTCAAAACTTAGATAAAAATATTACTAAACACGAAACATAATCTAAAATATGTTTTCAAAATTATTTAATCAAAACATATTCAAAATAAAATTCTTATTAACTGATCTTCACTACATGAATACATGTAAACTTTAATATGAATCATGTTAAATTTGATTATGTGATTTTATTTATTTTTATAAAAGTGTGTTTCTCCTAGAAAAAAAAATAATTATTATTGTTGTAACTGACCACATTTTACATACGTTAAACTAGTTTTTCTTCTCCACTTCTTATCCCAACTTTAATAATGCGTTTCTAACTATTGTTCCATCAACTCTAAAATGCATTTCTTTAATATTTCACACAATTCAATAACAAACCTCTATTTGTTGTACAATATCAAGTATAATTTATGAACTATTTTAACTATATATAAATTTAATTCAACTTTAAGCAATATTCTAAATAGGCTTGACGAGAATAATAAGATGAATTCAATTAAACTTCAAACATTTCAAAACCTAAATGACAAATTGAAATAACTTATTTTTTAATATTTGATTATTTTTCTTTTAATTCTCTTATGTAACATGTTGCTTATAGATAGAGGACTTGGTATTAAATTAGTTTATCGAAATACATTCCACATCTTGAAAATTACTTATTAATAATATTTTATCTTCTCTTCACCCTCTTTAATAGGGTTTGTTAGTATACCGATTATTGCCATCTAACTTCCTATCAATTTTATATGGCAGGAAAGCAAATGAAGTACTTAACTGTGATAGTTGATAAATAAAATAAGTTTTAAAAAAATTAATAAGAAAATATTGATTATAATAAAGAGATACGAAATGTAAATATTTTTTTTTAAATAATTGCTATTTTTTTTACATGAAAATAGAAAGAATTTGTCAAATGAAGCCCCGCTCCAAAATAAATGCTCACGACTAGCAGAGGAATGGATTGAGGAAAGTGAAGTGACACGGGTGATGTGTGAAAAAATCAATCAATTTTCAAGTTTTTTTTTTTTTTGAGACAATTCTTTTGAAAAAAAATAATGATGTACTATCATCTATTCTTAATTGATTTAAATTGTAATTCTTATTTGATGGATACTTTCTAATTAAATATTTGGCCTTTTTTTCTCCTAAGAAAGACATGGGATCTCTGAAATAAAACCTCGTCTCTTATTGTGACGTTGGACTAACTTAATAGATTTGAAAAAGAAAGGCTTTGTAATTGCCATGAAATGAAGGCAAATCCAAGTGGGTTGGTTTGAAACTTGAGGACCCAATAATGAGAGGAGGAAGCTTTGATATTTGTGAAGAGAGAAAAAAAAAAAAAGTTGAAATTAAGAGGAGTTGTGATGGAAAAGTGTGGTAGCAATCACCCTTTAATGGAAAGAAAGGGTGAAAGTTGATTGATTAAAATATCTTTGTTGAAGCATAGAAAGTAGTAGGAAAATAATTGGGGAAATGGTTCTTTGTGATAAAGCAAAGGAATGTCATAATAATTCCCATAATCAATTTCCCAACGAACAACAAACCCACACCAACAAACCTAGCCCACATTTGTTAATGCCCCTACATCAACCCACACCTAACTTAATCTCCCATCATTAATGCCTTCACCCTTCAATCCTAACCCATCCCTCCTTAATCATTTTACCCTCTTTATTATATATAAAAAAAAAACCCACCTTAAAAAAATATATTTTTTATAGGGTTTAAAAATATAATTGTACCCACTTTTCTTTTTAATTTTTGGATGAGCTAAATATGTATTATTATGTTATTAATTGAAGTGAGTCACAATAATGACTTTGATTTGAAAAAGAAAATATGAGCAATAATGTTGGAAGGAATCTATTTAATGCTTAAAACTATAGGGAGACTAGTTTGTTGAGAATATTAAGAAAAAGGGAGAGAACATTGCTTGCAAGCATAATAATATCATAATAGTAGTAGTAGTAGTAGTGTAAAATAACATTAAAAAGAAATAACTACTTTTTCTTAATTATGATACACTAATTAATTTTGAAATTTGTTTTTTTTTTAAATAATAATAATAATAAATAAGGAAGAGCGTGTGCATTAAATAAAACGCTACCTGAAGGACACGTTGCGAGTGCAGGAGCGTGGGCATAAAGTCGTTGACAGTGGAAAATAAACTCTCACAAACTCTTCCTTCTGCGTTTTCTTCTGCAACATTCCAATCCAATCCGTAACAAACAAAACGCTGCGTTTTCTGTTCAATCGCAATTCTTCGCCGCTACCTTCGCCGCTCACCGGTGAGTTCCATGGCCATCTCCGGCCGCCAAAACCCGAGCTCCGACGCGCGCCTCTTCAAGCTCTGTCCCTTCTGGAGTTCGCGGAACGGTTTGTTGTCTTCGAACCATTCCGAAGCGAACGTTCAGAGGTCCTCCAAAACGGTGTCGTCCGTGGCCAGGTCGCTGCTTCCTCCGCGGCGGAGACTCCGTCTCGATCCTTCCAGTTACCTCTACTTTCCATGTAAAGTCATTCCAATTCCGATTTCGGTTTCTCTGTTTATTTCTCAATTAGTTTGTTGTTGTGCTGAAATTTCGTTTGTTTCGAAGATGAACCGGGGAAGCAGGTGAGGAGCGCGGTTCGGTTGAAAAACACGAGCAAGTCTCATGTTGCTTTCAAGGTGCGTGTGTACGTGTTGGTGAAGTTTGAATATGAAATAAAATTGTTTATCATTCCATGCACATCTTTTGGTTGAAACGTGTTACTAAATTTGAAACGCGTTTTTAACGGTTCTGTTTGTGTTGTGTGTTGTGGAAAAATAATGTATCTGCTCGTTATTGTGATTGACTTTTATGATGGTTTTACTTTTGTTGGTTCAGTTTCAAACTACGGCGCCAAAAAGTTGTTACATGCGGCCTCCTGGTGGGATTCTTGCTCCTGGGGAAAGTTTGATTGCAACCGGTGATTTTTTAATATGCAAAATGCTTTTCGATTCACGTTGTTAGTTTTTCTTTTTTGCCTTGTGTTAATGTTTCTTTCCAAATTTGGTGCTCACTCAGTGTTTAAGTTTGTGGAGCAACCTGAGAACAATGAGAAGTTGTCGGATCAGAAGCACAGGGTAAAGTTCAAAATCATGAGTCTCAAAGTGAAAGAAGGGGTGGACTATGTACCTGAGCTGGTATGTCTGGTACCTTCTGATGTTATATTGAATCTCCTATTGATGAGAGACCATTAGGGGGGGAGAGAGAGAGAGAGAAGGGTTGCTTCCTAAATTGTACTTTCTGATTACTCTGTTGGGTGAATTAGATGTGAAATTTACTTGGTAAGGAAAAAGTCTCCTTTAATTTTCTGACATATCTCAACAGCCTCTCCCCCCAATGGCTTCCTAAATTGTACTTTCTGATTATTCTGTTTGGAGAATTATATGTGAAATTAACTACGTAAGGAAAATATCTACTTTAATTTTCTGACATACCTCACTATAGTCGGTTACGTGTTTGCTAGAGACAACACGTTAACACGAATCCATTTATGGGGATGAGTATCAGTCTGGAGGGTAGGTACTATGGCCTTGCTAAGAAGAGAATTAAATTCACAGAGAAGAAAAGTATTAACTAGGTTTATATTATTTACAGCTTTAAAGAATTCAGGTAGATATATTAGATATATAATCGACTTGCCCAAAACTCAAGCTTTATAGTTCTCTACTTAAAGTCATATGGGGAGAATGGATTGTTTGTTTGTGGTAATAATTGACAAAGGACTTGGGTTACATGGTAATACCAGCGTGCTTCTTAGAATTGGGCCAATTGGAAGCCATACAGGATATTTGGGAAATTTAGAGAAATCATAGTGCGCAGGTATTTCAAGACTCTGTTTAATGGAATATCCTTAAAATAGTAGACAAAACTTACGATCACAGTAAAGAGTTTAGATCAATAGATTTGCAAGCTAGGTAGAACATACATTTTATAACATTGTCAACTGCTTGGTTTTTGGAATAAATCTGATATTGTATTGGATGAATTGAACAATTCGCTACTTAGTTTATCATGAATGATCATATTAATTATCTTTCTGGGGTGAAGGGAATCTAAAAGTGAAAAGTAGAGGCACATAATAAGAGGAGAAATGATGAGACTGCGCATAAATTCCGAGTAAATATACAGGCAAGAAAACTGAACTTAAACTTCTGAATAGGATTTTCTTTTAGAAAGTGGATCAAGTCTAAATAAACCTCAGGAAACTTTGTAAATCTCTTATATACTATAATTTGGTCATTGTGGATCTACTACATTTATTTCTTCATAGATACTTGTTTATAGAATATTTTCATGGTAGTATCAACTTACGTTTTATTGATTATAGTCTGTTTCATTTATTCATGCTTTTAGCAAATGATTTCAAGGTTACTTGTTAATGATAAAATAAATAAATAACTTTTGCCTTTGGGCTTCTGTGACGCAGTTTGATGAACAAAAGGATCTAGTGACAGTGGAACGAATATTGAGGGTTGTGTTTATAGATCCAGAACGGCAAAGTCCTGTGAGTCTAACTTTTCTGCAAATTGTCCTAGCACAAGTATACTGGATTAATGTGCAAAAATAACAGTCTGGTGATTTTAGGCTTTGGAAAAACTGAGAAGACAGTTGGCTGAAGCCGATGCTGCAGTTGAAGCTCGGAAGAAGCCTCCGGCGGAAGCAGGTCCTCGTGTTGTTGCTGAAGGGCTTGTAATTGATGAATGGGTAAGCATAATGTTGAGAATGAATTTACTCATTTCCATGTATTTTTAATGTATCTTTGATTAAATTGCCTTCTAATGTTTATAGAAAGAGAGAAGGGAGAAGTATCTGGCCCGGCAACAAGTTCAAGCGGTAGATTCAGTGTAAACGCAATTTGTTCATCCAGCTAATTGTTTTCTTCAGGGAAACACGATCAAGATATCATTGGTATGCTACTGTTGCCAATCAACCTTGGATGCGCGTCAAAAGAACCCTGTTGGGGGAATTGGTTGGCATCCTATTGGTAGTTTGAGAACGCAATCTGGAGGAAAGATTCGTTGTATAACTGTCAAAATTCTTGTTCTTTTGGAGGAACAGTCCGATTTGTACATAGTAGAGTTTGCTTGTTTGTATAATAAATGCAATTCCTCACTGCCATCTGCTTGTGAAATAATCTTGAAATAACAGATCATTCAGAATAAAATCTTATTTTTTGTGCATCTATGTCATGATTAAACAGAGGCCATCGTCAAATAGTTTAGTGAAAATAGATTATCATTGAACGATAGTCTGCTTGGTCAAGGTTTACATCATTTCTTTGTACAACCGTAGTTTGATTTCTCTGAACTTATGCTACTTATTGAGAGTATTTTAGCAATCTATAATGGGTTTGTATTACAGAAAACAACGACCCTGTAGTCACTGCAACATTCATGCAGACGATGGCATCTTTTGTGGGTTTGGAAATGCGTCTCTTGGAACTTTTATTGCAGTAGTGTTGTAGCGTGTGGAACAAACTATATATGCTATGTTTCAGACACAATAACAGGCCACAATTTCAATCTTTTTCTTTAAGTTATCCTAAAATAGAACACGTTATGTACATAATATATAAGCCTAACAATGGAGCTGGAGAACATAATAAGCAGAAAATTACATAAGTAATTATTACTGAGTGTCATATATCATCTGGCAGTAGAAAATTCTGTGAACCATAAATTTGGCGTGAGCTGCTTTGGACAAAGACTGCCAGGCCACACCTGGTGCTGTTGAATGTACTCCACAATGGAAAACTGATCATTCCTGATACTTTCTTCTCAGCAGGGTGGTCTGTAACAGTGCAGAGCTTTTCAAGTTTTCTAACAACGTAGTCGTTGGACAGAACACGTCCTTTGTTTTCCCCTCTGGGGCAGTCAGTAACCAAACCTGTTTCGTATAATGCCACCATGACATCTGCTCCAAGATTGTCCACCTTGGTCATCAGTGCTCCATTTAGGGTGACTTCCAAACAAACTGAAGTAGGCCTACTGAAAGTTGCCTGCTAGCAAACAATATTTCGTTCAACTGTTAAAAACATTCTAAAATCTTTTTCTTTTTTCAAATAGGAAACATTGTATATTGTTGCATTATTCATTCCCTTGGAAGTAGGAACTTGTCTAAGTGATTTTATGTGAGAAAAAGTTAATTTTCTTTTATAGAAAATGAAGAAAATCTTCCAAACTAATAATCAGTCACGTGGTTGGTTTCAAAGAATGGATGACTTTGATTCAAGTTGTTTTGATGATGAAAAGAACAGAGCAACTTCCTAAACCGATGAAACCTCTTTTTGGCATTTATTTATTAGGTGGGGCAGGGGTCTCCCACTTGTTGTGTGAGGTGATGAAATCGGATTGAAAATCCTGCGTGTCAACATCTGTTTTGAATTTACCCCTACTTTCATTCAGGTTTACCTCATGCTAAAGTCGTATACGTGATGTAATCAATCTTTTGGCACCTAATTCACGAGCTTAGCCAAAACAACGAGAATAAACAAGAAAAACAGATAAAAAGCCGAAAGGAAACCGCCGAAAAGTAGCTAGCAAAGGATTTGTCAATTATGTTATTCTTTCTCTTTTCCCCCATTTTTTCTTAAAAGTTTGAGTCATAATTTCTTGCCAAAAAATAAACTATACCAATAGATTCTGTAGCACACATTTTTATTGATTAAATTTTATTACAAAGTATTAATATTCAATAGGCAATCATTAAATAAAAAGTGAATCCTATTAAAATATGTAATTTTAATAAATTTAATCAATAATACAAAATATTTTCAAAAATATACTAAAATATGTTAGTGATATTTCAATCTATAGAAAAGAATGAGCTGGAAAGAGCGTCACTCAGCAACAATTATATCATATAATTTTTTTTCAAGTAAAATCTGATAATCCAAAAGGGTTCCCTCAATATACTTCTACTATCGAAGAATTATAATTAAATAATAGATTGGAATTTTACAATGAAAATTTTCGGGTAAGATTACAATGATGTTTTAAGTGGGTTTAAGATTATTTTTATTTAAATGATAAGGTAAATTTATTTTTAGACCATAAATACAAGTATGCTTCTAGAAGTTTGGTGAGCATCACACTCATTGATCAAAACCAGTTCACATCAAAATTTTGGCTGTTTTTAAATCCTACTTTTTCACTATAAATTTGATATATATTTTTTTTCTTGAAATTAGCCAAACTTACTCAATTGTTGACCCAAAACTAGTGGTTTAGTTGTTTTCAGAGCTTTCTGTCTAATAAAAGAAGCAGCGGCAAACTCCAAAGTCAACTTCTAAGATTGGAAGCTTTTGGTTCAAGAATTTATTATTTAAATAACATTATTTTGAAATTGTCAAAGAACTTTTTCTACCAGTGTTATTTAAATTAAAAAAAGTGTCTAACTTTTAAAAACAAATTAGATTTATAAAGTGTTTTTCTCTTCGGTACCGAATATTACCCTTTATTATTTTTTTTTCTCTATTAGAAACTCATGTCATATACAAATCCTATACAAACAATTTCTTTTACAACCCTATACAATACAAACTTATTTGAGACAAATTTAGTTTCGACGTTACTGTTTGTTAGATTGTAGTCCATAAAAATAAAACATTATATGAAAGAACAAAATTTATGATATCTTTACACAAAACTTTTCATCATAAGAACTAATAGAAGAACTTACATTAGAGAAAATTTTGAATAAAAAATAAAACAAGTTTTTTCACTTATTATAAATTTTTATTTTTTAATTCATATATATAAAAAAAATATTTCATTTTTTTATCAAAAGCGTTTGAAAGGAAGTTTACTGAGGAATTCTCTTAAAATTATATGAAATAGCATAAAAATTTTAAAATTAGAAATATTTGTGTTTTATATATAGGAAGATTAATTTAAAGTATATCAGGTAAGTATCTTCACAAATAATAATAAGAGAGAGAAGAAAAATCATCTTCTACAAAAATCATTATTTTTGGTTTTGGGAGAAATGTTTGTAGATTTTTTATTTTTTATTTTTTGGTTTTGAGAGAAATGCTTAGCCGAACACATGATATTTGTAAATTATAAGTTGAAGGAAAAATAAAAAAGGAAAAACATAGAAGCAATGCATGCAGATGATAATAAAGAACCTGGAAGTTGGTAGCAGGGAACCTAGGTGCAGAGGTGATGGCAGACACAAGGGCGGTATCGTCATTTCCACAGAGTTGGGCCTGACCTTGGACCACAACCTGTGGGGTGTACAGCGTGTCAAGCCCAAGGGCCTCAACATAGGCCTTCTGTCTAACGGTCCACTGGCTCGACCCAAAAGGGTCCTTCCAGCCCACGTAGTCCCAGTAGTCCACGTGGTAGGCCAGCAGCACCACCGGCACCGCCAGCTGGAAGTCGCCCCTCCCCAATCGCGAGAACACCAGGTCCGCCGCCGGCGACGTCGCGCATCCCTGCGACGTGAACATCTCCGCCAGCACCGGCCCCTTATCCACCGCCACCAACGCCTCCTCCAAACCCGCGCAGCCACCGTCGCCATGACGGCAACCGGCGGCGTGCTTGTGGCGGAAGCAGGACCAGAGACGCGGCGCCATTGGCGGTGAGTGGCGGCGGAAAGAACAGTGTTTAGAATGAGAATGAGGACGAGAATTGTGGGAGACTTGAAAAAGAAAGAGGGAAAGAATGGAGGGTGGAGAAAGAAAGGTGGCGAAAAAAATGGTTTTTAGTTTAAACGTCGTCGTGTGTTTTGTGGAATGTTTGTTGGGAAGTTTAAAATCTTATGTAGGACTTTGTTTAATTACAATAATTAATTTAATTTTTAAACTTGTAAAAAATTGAAATACAATAAAAAAAAATTATAAAAGTATAGATTTTGTAAGACTTTATTTGACTACATTTAAAATAAAATATTGGAAATAATCTAATTAAACTTTGTCTTCTTGAGATTGAAGTTTTTTTAATCCATATAAAATTGAATGCACTGTTTTTGCATGTAATGTTACGTGCATGGTTAGTGTGAAATGAAAGTAACAAATAGAAACACTTGTGTTAGCACAGTTAGTATCTCGAAGACAGTGCATGTAATGAAAAAGCTTCAAACCATAAAACAAGGTACAACAAAAGTCCAATAATTTTTTGCATTAAACTCTACTTTTGCTAACATCTGAACTCATTCTGCAGATCCTAGATCGTATTCAAGTTAAGGATCTCCATCTGTGTTCCTCCTTTACCTTCCACATTCCAAACTGTTTTTTCAGCATAAATCAATTGTTTCATTTTCAGTTTTTATCCCTTCCCACATATTTAACAGAGTTATGTAGGTTAAAACACCTTTGCTGACATTCACAAGCTTACTGTTATTAGTGAATGTCCGTTTCTAATATTGATTTTATAGATCCATGTAAATTTATACGTAATGTTAATTTTATAAATGAATTTAAATTCATATATAAAAGTTCATATATAACATTAATTTTATATATAAATTTTCATTCGTATATAATATTTGTAAATAAATTACGTTAATTTTTTTTTTATAAATGTAAGTGATACATGAGGATCATAATATAATAAAAGATGAGGAGGTAAAAGAGAAATTGAGGAAGAAAATTCATTTTAATGTTAAAGGTACGAGAGATAGATTTACCATCCATATCTTTAGATGATAATGGGTTAAATGCTGTTTTTACGAAACTAGAAATTAAAAATACTATTTGACATTGGAAACAATAAAAGTTCGGATTGTGACGGGTATAGTTTTGCACTTATAAAAAAATTTTGGGAAGTTGTGAAAAAGGAGATTATATAATTTGCACATCTTTTCAGCTTAATGGAAGTATCCCTGGAGATTGTATAGTATCTTTCATAATGCTCATTAAGTTGATAATTCAAGTGGTTTGAAGTATAACCAAATATGAATAGGATGGATGTACAACATAATCTCTAGAGCTTTGTTCAATAGTTTAAAACATATATTAGTTAAGATCATTAATAGAACTTAATCCATTGTAAGAAATTTCTCATTTACTTAATTATTGTTACATACATATATAAATTTTCACGTAAATTTAACATTATCCATAAATTATTATCGACTAATATGAATTGTATATAAGATACATTATTTATATAATTATATTTTTATATAAAGTATAAGTTATTACTTATCTATTTATATTTTATAAATAAAGTTTAATAATAATAATAATAATATTTATATTATTTATATAATATTATTATTTGCATCATTTTTATTAAAATTATTATTTTTATTTATTTTAATATTATTAATATTATTGTTGAAATTATTAATATTAATAATAATATTATTATTATTTATTTTAATGTTATTATTATGAATATTATCATTAATTCGATTTTATTTATTGTTCATAAAAAATATAACAATCATAAACTATTAATTGTTGTGTTATTTCATTAACTATGCTAAGAAAATTAAAGCAAACAAACATGTTTTTCTGGTGAAATACTTAAAATAGTTTACATTTCTTAATTCAATTGTCATGTAGATTATATACGATAAAAAGCTCTTTGTCACGTACGTTAAGCCAAAGTGTCCCGAATCTAAGTGGCATTATCCGACGTAGACAAATCACTTTACCTTCATTCAATTGCCAAATTCCACCGACAAATCCACGAATTACACAACACGTCTACAACATTATCTAAGATAAGCTAATGGAACTTTTTATTATCCATAATTATCACTAAAAATTTTATTTTGAACATCCCATATCAGGTACTGATCATAGGATTAAAATTATGAAGATATTTCGTTTAAATATACTAACATAATATAAAAGGTAAAAATGAGTTTTCAAGTAAGAATGAGTTAATTTGGACTCTAGATTATAAAACTAAAAATAAAAATTCTCCTTCCAACTAAATAAAACAACATTTACAAAAGTTTGAATCTTATAAGATCTTTACATTCAAAATTTAAGTTTTAAAAGTCATAAAACTCACAAAAATTAAATTAAAATCCTATAAAATAATACCTATTTTCATTGTTATTGTACATGTACCATGGTAATTATATATACATCATATGATAAAATAAAAGAGCTATTTTAATTTCATGGAATTTGGTGGCCACAAAGAAAAGAATCCAGAGACGTGGATGATCCATTAGTGTATTAATCGCCAATGAAACTGTTGATTTTATCAGAAAGCAAAGAATGAAGGGAGTGATTGTAAATATTGATTTTGAAAAAGTCTATAACTCAGTTAAGTAGGATTTTTTAGAATATATGATAAAGAGGTTAGGTTTTAGGTGTAGGTGGATTAAATGGATCAAAACTTGTCTTAAATCAGCTTCTGTTTCGGTATTGATGAATGGTAGTCCAACTAAGTAATTTAGACCATCAAGAAGACTTAGACAAGGTGACCCTCTTGCACCGTTCTTGTTGTTAATCGTGGCAGAGGGATTGGCAGGATTAATCAGGAAAGCTTCTATAAAAGGGGTATTGGAAGGGTTCTGTGTGGGAAATAAAGGAGTGGATGTCAAATTGCTGCAATTCGTAGATGACACTATATTCTTTTGCCAACCTAAATTCAATTGTATCCTAGTTATTAAAGCGATCCTTCGTAGCTGTGAGATTGTGTCTGGGTTGAAGGTGAACTTCCACAAGAGTAAAATAGGTGCATTAGGGGTTTCGAATACAGATTTGAGCATCTTTTCTAATTGTTTGAATAATGGTATAATGAGGCTGCCGTTCACTTATCTTGGCATTCAAATTAGTGGGAATCATAGAAAGGTGGAATTCTGGAATCCAATTATACTAAAAATACAATCAAGACATGCTATGTGGAATGGAAGACTATTATCTATGGCTACGAGAATTTGTTTGATTAAATCAGTTCTTAATGCACTGCCACTGTTCTATTTTTCGTTTTTAAGACCCCTAAGCAGGTGTGTAAAGCCATAAGGTCGATTTAAATTAATTTCCTATTGGGATGGGGATCTGAGGGGATGAAAATTCCTTGGGTAGCCTGGGACAAAGTGTGTTTACCCATTGAAAAGGATGGGTTGGGTGTGAAGGATATCTCTGTATTCAATGTTGATCTCATTACAAAGTGGAAGTGGAGATTGGGTACTAAGAATGCTAGTGGGTGGAGAGAATTAATTGATTGCAGATATGGTGATTGGAGGGATATGAAAACTTCCATGTTAGATATAAAAAGTTCAAATTGGTGGAAGGATTTAGGAATTGTTTGTGAGATTCAGAGAGGTCCCAACTGGTTAGCGAATTTATGGGAGTCAGATTAAATTAGGGAAAGATTAGTGGGTGGGTGTTGGGACACTAAAGGAGAAATTGTTGGATTAATTAGTTTGTGGACATACATAAATTAGTAATTTCTCTAGATTAACTTATTTGCCAAAATATTATGTAGCCATTATTGTTATTATTTATTTGGTTACATAAAATAATATTGTTTATATTATGTGAATATTTATTGGGTCAGCTGATAATAGGTGGGCTGAGCCCATTATTAATTAATAATATATAGAAGAGTCCCTACAACAGTCCAGGGTCAGTTTTTATTCTACCCTATTAAAGAATAAAGAAGAGAGTTCTCTGTATACGTTTCTGGGCCTTGGGAGCAATTTGTACACACTCTTCTCTCTTCATTCTTTGCAGAGACCATTAATCAGGAAAGGACAGAAACAACAAGATGATGAATCAAAGCTCTTCTTCTATTCCAGGTTCTAATCCTTTTATCTTATATATAATATAATGCACTCATATGCCATAATCAGACTAAATTGAAAACCCTAATTTGATTATTTCTTTCAGAAATTCCCTAGACTTTATAGGGTTTCTGATTGCAAAGATGGGATGGTTAATGAGTTTGGCTCGTGGAGTGGGCCTGGATCCACACAGGTTTTCATTTGGAAAATCCCATAGAGGAGAGAACTATTTAATTTGGAGAAAGTCTTGGAAATACAAATCCTGGAACTCATTACTAGTGCTCCTATAAAAAGTGATTTTCGACTGATCAATGGTGTTGGGTCGGGGAGAACACAAATGCTTATACAATTCAATTAACTTATTGGGCTTTGAAAGAGTTACCTATTGGTTTACAAAATAAATGCTTTAGACAAGTTTGGAGTCTTAAGGTACCAACATCTGCGAAGGTATTTGGATGGAGAATATTGTTAAATTGTTTACCATCTAGAGTCAATCTTGAGAGTAGAGGGGTGCGGATACAGTAAAGATAGAAAATACAGAGTTTTAATAGTACTTGTAATTTATATTGTAGCCACAATGTATTTTATATTTTAGGGTTTATGGTTATATTTTATACATGAAATTTATGTTTTAATGGTGTTACTGACGAAGGGTGAATCTAACTATTAAGTCATGGGTTGCTACTTGAGTACCTGCTAATGTCATTTGATATGTTTGTATGAGGTTTCATGTTTTGATAATGAGTAGTACGAGTCTGTACAGTATGTCTTGGACACTTTGTTTATAGTTGATTATATATTTTATTGAGCATTTATAATGTAGATGTATTTTGGTAATATTGTTGGATATTTTTCATGATTGAGAACTCGCCTTTGCGGGACGGATTATGATAAGATATCAATTTTTTGATTGTTGGATATTTTTAATGATTGAGAGCTCGCCTTCGCGGGACGAATTGTGATAAGATATCAATTTTGTATTGTTGGATATTTTGCATGATTGAGAGCTCGCCTTTGCGGGATGGATTGTGATAAGATATCAATTTTGTATTGTTGGATATTTTTCATGATTGGGAGCCCGCCTTTGCGGGACAGATTGTGAAGAAATATCAATTTTGTGAATATTGTTGGATGTCTTACATAATTTTAATCTCACTTTCATGAGACGAATTATGTTAAGTGCATTATTCTATTGTTGAACATTATTGTTCTTATTGTTGCATTAAGATTTATATTAATAATAAACTTATCCTTCGGTTTGTTTATTTTATTTTATTTTTTTAACATAATTCTTGATGAATGATTTATTATATTCTTAAGGTTTTCAGTATCCTCTCGATATTAGCTTTAAGGATATGATATTGTGGTTGAATGCTCAACAAAATATGTGGGTTAATTTGTTATTGTTGATACGTTCTATTCCAACTTTGCCTATGCAAAGTTTTTCTTGATAAAGCTGAATGGAACTAATTATGAGGATTGGGTGAGAAGTTTTCTAAATCCCTGTCCTTATAATAATTGTGAAATTGCACAAATTTCTTATGCTTCAGCTGTTGACATTCTTATGTATGTTCAAGTTTGCACACGTCTTAATATTGCTTTTGTTGTTAATGTGCTTGGACGATACTTGATCATATTCCCACAGAGTTTATGGTTGCAGATCCCTTAACTAAAGGATTGACTATTAAAGTCTTTGTTGAGCATGTAACCCGTATGGGTATAATGAGGTCTTTTGATATATTGGTTTAGTGGGAGTTTTTTTTATGTACATATACTTCTCATTTGGACCTCATTTATGGTATTGTCGTATTATTGAAATGATTGACAATAATCATTTACTGTTGTGACGAAAACTATTTTATATTGTCATATTTTGTTTATTTTGATTTGTACAATTTATGTTATGACATAATTTTGAGACATTTTGGACCCAGTCTCAAATTGTTATTGTGGTGAGATTGTTTTAATCTCATATAGCATCCTGGACGGATGATTGAGACATATAATTGTCTACTTTGTATTGCCATATTTTGTTTATTCTGATTTGCGCAATTAATGTTATAGCATAATTTTGAGACATTTTGGATCCAGTCCCAAATTGTTATTGTGGTGAGATTGTTTTAATCTCATATAGCATCTTGGGCGGATGATTGAGACATATAATTGTCTATTTTGTATTGCCATATTTTGTTTATTCTGATTTGCGCAATTAATGTTATGGCATAACTTTGAGTCATTTTGGACCCAGTCTCAAATGTTATTGTGGTGAGATTGTTTTAATCTCATATAGCATCTTGGGTGGATGATTAAGACATATAATTGTTTATTTTGTATTATCATATTTTGTTTATTCTAATTTACGGAATTAATGTTATGGCATAATTTTAAGACATTTTGGACCCAGTCTCAAATGTTATTGTGGTGAGATTGTTTTAATCTCATATAGCATCTTGGGCGGATGATTGAGACATAATTGTCTATTTTGTATTGTCATATTTTGTTTATTATGATTTACGCAATTGATGTTATGGCATAACTTTGAGACATTTTGGACCTAGTCTCAAATTATTATAATGGTGAGATTGTTTTAATCTCATATAACATCTTGGGCGGATGATTGTGACATAATTGTATATTTCACATTTATATAAATGTCACTTAAATGTAGGTGTTTCATTTTTATATGATATCATCACTCCTTCGAGTGTGATTTTCTGTAGTGATAAGATGCTTACATATTTCATTTTGAATCTTTTGGTTATGAATGTTGTAATATTTTGGCATCTTATTGTGGTCACATGTTGTGAGTTGTTTTAGATTATTTTTCAATATTGTGATCTAATTTATGTTGTCCAAGTGGAAAATTGGTGGATTAATTATTTTGTGGACATACATAAATTAGTAATTTCTCTAGATTAACTTATTTGTCAAAATATTATGTAGCCATTATTGTTATTATTTATTTGATTGTTATTATTTATTTGGTTACATAAAATAATATTGTTTATATTATGTGAATATTTATTGGGTCAGCTGATAATAGGTGGGTTGAGCCCATTATTAATTAATAATATATAGAAGAGTCCCTACAACTGTCCAGGGTTAGTTTTTATTCTACCCTATTAAAGAATAAAGAAGACAGTTCTCTATATACGCTTCTGGGCCTTGGGAGCGTTTGTACACATTCTTCTCTCTTCATTCTTTGCAGAGACCATTAATCAGGAAAGGACAAAAACAACAAGATGATGAATCAAAGCTCTTCTTCTATTCCAGGTTCTAATCCTTTTATCTTATATATAATATGATGCACTCATATGCCATGATAAGACTAAATTGAAAATTCTATTTTGATTATTTCTTTTAGAAATTCCCTAGACTTTATGGGGTTTCTGCTTGCAAAGATGGGATGGTTAGCGAGTTTGGCTCGTGGGGTGGGCCTGGATCCATACAGGTTTTCATTTGGAAAATCCCATGGAGGAGAGAACTATTTGATTTGGAGAAAGTTTTGGAAATGCAAATCCTGGAACTCATTACTAGTGCTTCTATAAAAGGTGATTCGACCGATCAATGGTGTTGGGTCGGGGAGAACACAAATGCCTATACATTTCAGTCAACTTATTGGGCTTTGAAAGAGTTACCTGTTGGTTTACAAAATAAATGCTTTTGACAGGTTTGGAGTCTTAAGGTACCAACATCTGCGAAGGTATTTGGATAGAGAATACTATTAGATCGTTTACCATCTAGAGTCAATCTTGAGAGTAGAGGGGTGCAGATCTCTTGCAATCTTTGCCCTTTTTGTAATAAGGAGGTGTAAACTATTCATCATATTTTGATTGACTGTGAGGTAGTACAAAGAATCTGGATCAAGTGTGATAAATGGGTGGGGCTGACCTCAGTTAGAAATAATACCATTGCTAATCATTTATGTAGCTTTTACCTTAGTGGCTTGAGTAATAAACAAAATTGTGTTTGGAAAGGGATGTGGCTGGCTATAGCTAAGGCAATTTGGACTCAGAGAAATAGGATTATTTTTAACGGTGGTCAGGTGGATGAGATAGAGTTATTTGCGCTGACACAATTGCATGTTTGGTCTTAGGCAAAATTTGGCAGTTGTATATTACGACGTACATTTTCGATGGTGTATACACCTTATAGATTGTTTAAGAGAAGTTCGATAGATTCTGAGGTTTGGACTTTGGTTTTTGAGAGTTAAGGTAGACAAGTGAGGGTCTTGCACAGTATTTTGATTGGTTTCTTTGCAGGACAACATTCAGGAAGCAAAGATTGGAAAGTATAACACTGAGATGGAAGATGGATGCAGATGCAGACATGCTACTTAGAACATGGAATGGAGACATTGCTTTTACAGTTAGTTGCTACTAAAGATGGTCTAGTGTTGCTGAAGGTTTCAGAGTCAACTACTACTGAAGATGGTCTAGTGTTGCTGAAGGTTTCAGAGTCGATTGTCACTTTCGTGTTGTAATCATTGTAGTAGAGTGGCTTTGTTCTCGTTTTGTATTCTAGGAAATGGGGTTGTTGTTATTTTCGATTGAATTGTGGGTTTGTTTGGTGTTTTTTCCAGTTGGCTAGGTTGCTCTTTGGTTGGACTTATAGTCGTTTTGCAACAACAATGCTTAACTTTTCTTTTTGTAACTTGGGTTGGTTTTTATTTTATGAGATAAGAGTTTCTTTCTTTTGTATAAGGATTGGAATACCCTAAAGTACTTTCATTAATTACAATTCTTATCTATTTCAAAAAAAAAAAAAAAAAAAACTAGCACAAACCCTATTGATCACCACCACCACTACCTAACCTTTAATGCACAACTACAACTACAAGCACCATTGTTCTCCTTGCAGTGTTAATTTGTTGCAGTATATATTTGACCATGCTAGAAGGCAAGGCAGTGATTGGGGAGACAGACATGCTTCAAACCATGCAACAGGATGCCCTCAATTCGGCATCAAAAGCATTGGATTTCTTTGATGTCACAGAGGCCATTGACATAGCCCGGTTTATCTAGAAGGTAAATGCTATTAAACAGACATAAATAATGTTATGAGTTCTTTGTTAATGATTCTTCTTTTTGAAACAAACATTTTTGTGTGATGATATGGAATTTGATAGGACTTATGGAGCAGGTTGGCAATGCATGTAGGCACTGATTTTGGTTCTTTTGTAACTCATTCTTGTGGTTGCTTTATCTATTTCTGCATAGGCACTTTGGCCTTTTTGCTCTTTAGGGGTTCTGCTCCTCCATAGCTAAAGAAAAATCACTTCTCAGCACCTTTTAGGGGCAAAGAAAAAATATTATTTAGCCAGATTAATTTTTTACAGAATTTAGGCATATTCTCAACTGAGGGGAGATATTTGTAATACATTAATTATTTTCATTAATCTCATGGTATTCTTTCATTGAGTTAGTGGACAAAAATTCCTTAATCCAAATAAATTAGCGAAGTGGGGTTTAATGGTAGAACTCAGAGAAGTGTGATAATATGTTTGCAAAAATTACTTTCATTTTGCAAAATATTTCTCCGATTATATACTTTTTACTTTCATCCTGATGTAATGCAAGTTCTAAACAAAGTACATAGAGAGATACTGAAATGAGTGGATACAGTATCATGCTCCACGATTTTCTTTGAATCTATAAACGTATATAATTTAAATGCGTAAAATTATGTGAAAAGTAAAGATTTTATTAATTTATAATTACCTAAAAATGAATTTTTTATTTTTCGGCACTAAAAATGAATTGTTGTAAACTAGGACACGTTTGTGTCATATTTTTTTTTCTTTTACATTCGCGGGAATATAAAAATAAAAATGCTTGTTAGTATGTGAGTTAGAATGATTGTTTCCAAATTTAAGATTCTTGAGGAATATGATAAGATAAAATATTTTCCTGATCTGTCGTGTAAAGGAATTCCGCAACTATCAATATTTTATAGAATTGTTGTGCTTCTTTTGGCAAAGTCTAATTTTAGTTCAAATCAATTTTTAAACTTTTTACAATTATTTATTGCTTTTTTAATATTTTTAGTTTTTAGAACAATCTATCTAAGAGAGAATATATTGAGCCTATTTAATTCTTTTTTAAAAGATATAAATAAAATTTGAAAAAAATAAAACATTTTAAATAAACAATTAGGTCGAGTTGGATTATAACATAGTTTAGAATTTGTATTCGAATATGAAATATGTAACTCTTATGGGTTCAAATTTTTAATACGTGAAAATATGTGTAAACCTATGGGTTTAAGTCAAATGGCTTTAGTGTCCATCATTTGTGTTAATCTGATAATATCTTTTATCAAGGATCTTGATATTTTACGTGTAATAAATTTTTATATTTATTTGATAATCACTATTTTATTTTTCATTTTTTTATAAATAAAAATATTTACTTTTATAATAATTATATTACCTTTAAAAATAAATTGTCAAATAATTAATAGAGTTGTTAAAACTTAATTTCTCTTTTATCAATTATTAGTGGTTGTTAAACATTACTCTTTTAACTAATGAAACTAGTGGATTCATTTTACAATAATAATAATTATTTATAAATTTTTATTGAGAGATGACATTTTTCAACACATGTTAAATAAAATAATAACATTTTTAATCATATTTATTTTATATTTTAACTATAAATCTCAATAAATATATTATATATATATATATATATATATATATATATATATATATATATATAAAATAGTGAGAGGTAAAGCGGGTGTTTCTTAAGAGTGTTAAAGTATTATTTTTCATCTTTCATGGATACAAATACACATTCATTGCATTGAGGATTTTATATATCATATACTTGTAATATTTACAACCACACTTAATCTTCTCGGATTAAATATTGCTTATATAATTTTTTTAAGTTAAGGCACAAATCTTAAGAAAGAATTATTATATAATACTTTAATTAGAATTTTTTTTATTATTTTTAAGATCTCACATTAGTTAGAAATGAGATAAAGTTAATTTACAATATATAGTTAGATGACAAATCTCATCTCAATTGGTTTTATTAGGTTGAGTTACACTTAAATTTTATTATTCTAAAATGATATGAAAACTTTACACAAATTTAAATATGATTACCTTTTGTTCACTCATGATTCTGATTCTTCATGTCATTTTTTGGTCGATGTAAATTTTAGCAAGTCCTGATTCTTCTTATGTTAACAACTTACAATTGCTATTAAATCATTGTTCAAACTAGATATCCTTGTTCCTCTCAAATATTAAGGATCCCTTTATATATAAAAGATTAATTAGAAGACTTATGAACTTGACTATTTTCATGTTAGACATACATTACTTTTGCAGTTCACAAGTTAAGTCAATACATGAAGAATCTATTGATCACACATGTAAATATCGTCCATCATTTGTCACATTACTTGAAATTCACTTCGGGTCAAGGTCTTTTTTTCGACAAACAACAAATTTCATCTTTTAGCATATGTTGATGTAGATTGGGACAAATGGCTTTTGTGTTTTCTTTGGTGATTCTTTGATTTCTTTGAAGTCTGTTAAACAAGGTACTAGGCCTAAATCTTCTACTAAATCAGAATATAATGTCTTTTCATTAATGGCAAAAGTGGTTTGACTGCAGCGATTACTCAAGTATTTTGAAGTTTCAATTGACACAACTATGCTTTTGTTTAACAAATCTATCAGGCATCTTGCTTCTATTCGTATATTATCATCAGATATCCAAATATATATATATATATATATATATATATATATATATATATATATTGATTATTTTATTCATGAGCTTGTTCAATGACAACTCTTCACTAACATTCATGTCAACACCAAACATTAAATAAATGTCATGTTCACAAAGGCCCATCTTAGGATTGTTTTTTCATTTATTTCATCAACAGGTAAATAATCATCAACATTTTATTCTCCAACTTGAAGAGATATTAGAATAAAATATAATTAGATATTATAGATACTATATAATCAGTTATTTTATCTCTTTTTATGTTGTGGTATATTTATTATTATATATAACATTATCTTTTATGTAAATATAACCATCTTTTACTATCATTTGTTTTATTTCTTTTTCTAGAGCCTTCGAAGAAGGAGACTCAAGGTAGATCTTTATCAAATCTTGATCAACCACTCAATTCTTGAAGCTTTCTCTCCAAAGTACTCTCAAGTGAATGTATGAATGATTTCTAAAATTCAAAAAATGGCAAAAGTCCCTTCACAAGTTGTAGCGTGCATGAATATATAGCAAAATTCGCATTGTTAAATCAATCGATTGTTTTTGCAAAACAATCAAGTTGATTTTACTTTAGTACAAAACAATAGATTGTATTCCAAAAACAACCAATTGTTTTTACTCTACAATAAAAATTTTCACAATTTATACTTCGAAAACATATTACACCTTGAGTATTTTAGAGCTTCTTGCATGCAATTAACAAGATGAAAGTAAACAACTGCAAACTACAACTAAATATCCACAAAACTAACTCAATCTAAGCTTCATAGGATTGCTTCATCAAATCTTCAATCAATGAAGTGTATCCAACAAAAAATACTAACAGGTAATCATAAAATGATAGATCTAACTCTTTCGTATGAGAAAGTCATACATACTTTATCTTATGAGAAACATGACACAAAATAAGACATGCGATCAAAGTAAAACTAATAATATGGAAAAAAACATTAAAATATAAATTAAAGATAAAATTTAATCTTATGAGAAACATGACACAAAATAAGACATGTGATAAAAGTAAAACTAATAATATGGAAAAAAAACATTAAAATATAAATTAAAAATAAAATTTAAACAACACATGAAATTTTCTTACTCTTTCTATTTACTATTTCATTCCTAAATGTGTTTATCTTTTATAGGTTCACAATAAATTTTGTTATTATTGTAAGATTTTCCAATACTCAAAGTTAATAAGAGTTTTGAATAAGAGAAAAAAATATTAAAATGTTAAATGATGACTAAATACTTAGTATGAAAGTAAAATATTGTTTTGACCTTTCATAAATAAGTTAAGATAAAATATTAATATTTTTTTTACAATCTTGTAAAATATTATGATATATTATTAGTAGCAAATTATCAAAGAAATTTAATTGATAATTGATTAATTAATATTTGAATAAACTTTTATTGAAGAAATACAACAACTTGATAATTAGTTAGTATCATTAACCTATATGTTAATTTTTTAAAACTGATTTATTCAGTCTAACTTTTATATAAAAATTTGAAGTTTTGGAAGGATAAGTGGACGGATGGTCTAGTATTGAAAGAGAATTTTTCAAGATTGATTATCATTTTTCAATGTCAAAATAGTTTAGTGGGCGATGTTGTAGATTAGGAAGATATTAGGAGTGTGATGATCTAGAACCTAGGTTGGCTTAGAGAGGTTTGAATGGAAAAAATACTTAAAAGAACAATTATTGAACATGATTTCTAAAGTCCAATGGACTAAAGAGAGACAAGATAGGCCGATATGGGTTGAGGATAACAAACATAAATACACATTTAGGTCTGGTTACAATGAGGGTACAATGCACACTTGTGAGGTTCTTATTATTTTGGGGCTGCCATGAATTGAAGCATTATCAGCTTGGAGTGCTAGCAGACGTAGTTAAAATGTTTCTATGTGATTTTGTGGATGATGACAATGGAACGCAAGTGCAGCTCTGGGGTTAAACTCTACTTCTAATCTTCTGAGCGTATCTTGGAACTGCATACTTTGTTATTGCTTCTTTTTCTGTTACCTTGCTTATCTGCTATTTCTCAATCTGGTTCTACTAGCTGAAGTGCTAATATTCTAGCTAATTAAGACTGAAATAGGAGGATTTCCTTGGTGTGTGGGAAGTGATATATTCTTCTGTTAAATAAAGTAAAAAGAAAAAGTACCTAATATTCCACATACAAAAAAAGTAAATAAACCAAAAGCAAGTGGGAAGTGGACATAAACATCATGCATTAGCCTTTGATTTATTTAAGGAAAGTAGAGATCCTTATAAGTATAACTGCATTGTTGTTTGCATGGTTATGATCAGTCAAAGTCATCCTGATTAGGCTTTGGTGAGGTTAACAAAGCCGTGTACAGACGAAGCCTATCCTCTTCCATGGAAGTGCACCTTGAGGCAGGTCTGCGAGGCCTTATGAAGGACAAACATGTCAAAG
>Ga0209489_102196_pt1 | contig 39928 bp, 30 predicted proteins | sample SiratrowhiteBW_FD_187527 | JGI IMG/M metagenome (GOLD analysis project Ga0209489, IMG submission 187527) | Root nodule microbial communities of legume samples collected from California, USA - Siratro white BW (SPAdes) (version 2) | ecosystem: Host-associated > Plants > Roots > Nodule | place...
CTAAATATTATTTTGAAAAAAAAATATATTTTTATGTATTTATTATATATATATATATATATATATATATATATGTATGTGTGTATATAATGTAAAATATATGATTATTTTAGTTTTTATACTATATTTATATGTTGTAGAGGCAAGATTATAAACTAATATTGATGGAAAAGGGGCAATTATCCATTTTACTTATTGTTTTCATCTTAAGGGTTTAGGAAACTATGTGGGTCTGTTGATTGTGATTTCATTTTAATCATTTGTAGTATATATTGTTTAGGGTTCTCTTACACTAAAAATTCATTCTAAAACCTAAAAATATAGTAATTGATATTCCATTTGTAACGTTTGATAATGTTCAAATTAATGGACTATCAATTAATTAAAAGTTTTTAAGATAAACATTTTTTAATTAAATATTTTATATAAAATTATTATTAGTCTTATTACTATTGATATATGAAATTTTATTTCTTAAGTAATCATGATATTTAAGAGGACTGAATCACTAGTATTCAAATGAGTGACTTATTAGTTATATTTTTTATTATGATATGATGATGGTTTTATTTTGATTGCAACTTATTTCTATTTGGATTAGATTTTTAATAATAATAGTAAATGAAATAACCTGATATAATATCAAATGAAAAATAACTTTAAGATTATATATTTTATTTAAATTGTCTCAATTTATTTTATGATTAACCAGTTAAAAAGAACTAATGAATTTTTTTTTATCGATTGATTTTGTATTTAAAATAATCAATCACAAATATCATAAACAAGTTTGCTAAATGAGAATATGTTAACTTTTAATCATAAATTTAAATATGTTTAAATTTTTTTCCTTTCCATAAAAATACTTTGGTATAATTGTATTTTCATAAATATTATAAAAAAATATTATATATTTTTTATAGATAAAAGGTGGGATCTCTTCAAATTTTTAGAGATTGGACCTAACAACCTTCAAATAACCAATCTTAAAACATAATGACACCAAATTAAAAATTAATCACAATTATATTCTTTTTATATCTTTTATCTATATTTTATGAACTGAATTATTTAGTTCAAACTAAAAAAATGAAAAATGTAAACTAAAACATTTATTACATTTAAATATAATATAAATGTTAAGAAATTAGTTAATAGGTAATAAATATACGTTAGTAGGTTTTTTTAATGTTGTTTTATAGTATAATAATAGTTTATTTATAATATATTTATACTTATTAAACATAATAATAAATTTGTATAATAAGTTTTATGTAATTTATTTATTAATATAGGAGAAAGTTAAAACTTTAAACATATCTCTTTATTTGACAAATTTCAATATTAAACAATATTTTTAAAAACCTTTTTTTTATATTTTTTGAAAATATTTAACAATTTTATAATAAAAATCTGCAACACTAATCCAAAATAGAAATTATAATAAAAATGCAATATATAGACCCTTATTTAATTTATCATAGTAGATTATTTTATTTAAATTTTTATATTCTACTAACAATTATTTTTTCAAGTTATTTGTTAACTAGTATTATTCAAGTCAAAATGGAATAGAATGTTTATATTTAATTATTTCTTTTTATATAATAAAAAATTTATTAATTTTTAATTTTATTTATTCACATAATATTTCTGGACGTAAAAAAATATGAATCAACGTATATATGGATAATAAATATGCAAATTGATAAGAAAAAAATAAAAAATAAGTTATAAAGAATAACTAAAAATTGTGAAACTCAGGAAGATAAAATACTTTTTATAGAATCGGATTCAATCTTGAAAAAAATAATATATTTTAAATTTAATATTATATACATATAATCAAATATCATGCTATTTATTATAATATAATAAAATGAATCACAACTGCCAAAAAATAAATAATATAGTTAGATAAAAGGATTTTCACAATTCAACTATAATAGACAATGATAATCAATGATTACATATGTTTGATTTAAAATAAATGATAAATAAACTATAATTTAGAAAAACAATCCTCAATTCACTGAAAATATTTAAAACTATATTAAATCACCGCACCTAAGATTTTCAATATATATATATATATATAAAATGGATATAATGGATTATATATTAAATTCATAACATATAATGAATGGGTTACATATTAAGTTCATAACTTATATATAAAAGGTGAATTATATCTTAATTTATAAGATATAATCCATGGATTATATATAAATATAATTATATATATATATATATATATATTATAAATTTAATAGATAATTAATTATAAATATATTACTAATTATATATTATGAATTTAATAATAAATTATAATTATACAATCAAGTTTATATTTGATTTATCTATAAATACCAACAACTTTATCTTCTACATTCAGTTTCTCAGACTACAAAAGGCAAAGGGTTCCGTTTCTCAGGCTACAAAGCAAAATCGAATTTCGAAACTGAGAATAGGTTAAGCTTTTTGTAAAATTCTTCAATTCGTCTCTGCGTACTTCACACCATGGCCACCGCTTCAGGTACTCCTTTCTCCCGTCCAATTCCCGGATTTTTGTTTTCTAGGGTTTCTGATTTCAGTCTCACCTTAAATCATCCCTTCTTATTTCGTTTTCCTAAACCTCCTGATTGGTGTGCGCTACTTTTTTATTTCACAACGCTCTTTGTTTTTCCTATACACATTTGAAACGTGATGGTATTTTTGGCAAGGTTTAGAGAGCATCGGAATTTTTTTTTTCTCAGATTAGTTTAGTATTGTTGGCAAGTATCAGGATTGGATACGGATTTGTATAAAATTAAAGTGCTGTTGGTTCATACATCTTAGGTTAATTTTTTGCGATTGGTTGCACTATTTTTCAATTTTTTTTTCTTTTTGATTTCAATTGAATTTTAGACACAGCTATGTTTTTCTCAATTTGCCTTATATAATGTTTTGTAAACTTGTTTGACATGAATTTCAGGGGCGTTTAAGTCGAGGGAGGATCATCGCAAACAGATTGAGTTGGAGGAGGCCCGGAAAGCGGGGCTTGCCCCAGCTGAGCTCGATGAAGATGGGAAGGAAATCAATCCTCATATTCCCCAGTATATGTCATCTGCACCTTGGTATCTTAATGCTGAGAGACCTGTAAGTTTCTCCACTTTTTAGAGTTATTCAGGTCGGTAGGAATTTGTAAAATTAACATATTCTTTTGTCCAATCTTTATGCGTGTAGAGTTTGAAACATCAAAGGAAATGGAAATCTGATCCCAATTACACCAAATCATGGTACGATAGAGGTGCTAAAATCCATCAGGCAGACAAGTATAGGAAAGGTGCATGCGAAAAGTAAGTCGTCTTTCTTTGTCAAATATTTGTGCACTTGTCTGTGTTTAATTTATACTCCTTGTCTGACAAACAACTTGTAAACACTTGATTAAACTTTTTACTAATTATTGGTTTTAAGAAAATAAATAAAGATCACGTTTACTTGCTGGTAGAGTCTCTCTCAAACTAATGAGTTTAAGTAAACACTCGCATAATCAGTTGATTCTCCTCTCAAATTTAAGAGGTTTCCGTGTGTACTTTTGATTGGGTACTTGGTGCTGCTATTCAATGTGTATTTTAGGTTTCCGAAGTCTGAATATTTTAATTAGTTTTTGTACTGTTATTTAAACTACACAATAATGCATGGGAGTGGGACTCTATATAGCCTAACTGATGACTTAGTTGTTTATGTTTTTACCTTATAACTTCATTACTTGTGAGTATGTGAATATGTTATTTTATATGTTTGGTTACTAAGACATTTTTTTTTAAATATTATCTTTCAAACCCTGTAAATTATTTGACAACCAGGCTTGTCTCTGAATTATTTATATTTTCATTTTCTCTTACATTATGTAATGACTACTCCAATCTTCTTGTTACAGTTGTGGAGCTATGACGCATGATTTGAAGTCATGCATGGAAAGACCACGAAAAGTGGGAGCAAAATGGACAAACACTCACATTGCACCTGATGAAAAGATAGAAACTTTTGAGCTTGACTATGATGGCAAACGGGACAGATGGAATGGTTATGATGCATCAACCTATGCTCGAGTCATTGAGAGATATGAAGCCAGAGATGAAGCACGAAAGAAGTATCTGAAAGAACAACAGCTTAAGAAATTGGAGAAGAGCAACCAAAATGGCGAGGATGCTGCAAGTGATGAGGATGAAGAGGAAGATGATCTACGGGTAGATGAGGCTAAAGTTGATGAGAGCAAACAAATGGACTTTGCAAAGGTTGAGAAGCGTGTACGTACAACAGGTGGTGGGAGTACAGGAACTGTGAGGTAATTTTTATGTTACGATCATTTTAATAGATCTGGCCAATTTAATTGGTCATATATTTAAGTTATCTATTTCATTATTTATTTGAGATGAATTGGAGCTGAAATATTTTTTCCCTCAGGAACCTACGTATTCGAGAGGATACAGCAAAATATCTTCTCAATCTTGATGTCAATTCTGCCCATTATGATCCGAAGACCAGATCCATGCGAGAGGATCCACTTCCAGATGCAGATCCAAATGAAAAGTTTTATGGGGTAACTTGTCTCTAGATTGAAAATTTTTATAAAACACTTTAACTTGTTTCTACTGCTATATGTAATCTTGTATTTCGATTGAACCTGCTTTTGTACTGTAGGGTGATAACCAATATAGAAATAGTGGGCAAGCTTTGGAATTTAAGGAGTTGAACATCCATGCTTGGGAAGCGTTTGAAAAGGGTCAAGATGTTCACATGCAAGCGGCTCCATCACAAGCTGAATTAGTTCATAAGAGTTTCCTTATCCGGAGTGAGCAGTTGAAGCATCAGACAAAGAAAACCATTATTGAGAAGTATGGCAATGCTGCCGATGAGGACAAACCTCCCAGAGAACTTCTGCTGGGCCAAACTGAAATGCAAGTTGAGTACGATCGCGCTGGTAGAATAATAAAAGGCCAGGTGAGAGATGCATTCCAAATTTATATGGAGCAGCATTTGTAATTTGCTTATAAATCTTAAGTATTCTTGGTAGTGGGACTTTAGTTTTGGGGTTTTACCATGACTTTAGTATCAACTTTAGTGATTCCGCTTCATGGTTACTGCTATTTTTGAGACTACATTTAATTGTTATTTACTGATGTTTGCAACAGGAAGCTGCAGTCCCCAGAAGCAAGTATGAAGAAGATATTTACATTAACAACCACACGACTGTGTGGGGCTCATGGTGGAAGGATCACCAGTGGGGTTATAAGTGCTGCAAGCAGACAATACGAAATAGCTATTGCACTGGTACTGCTGGTATCGAGGCTGCTGAAGCTGCAAGTGATCTCATGAAAGCTAATATTGCCCGTAAGGAGGCTGCTACAGGTTCGGTCACTAACAAACACCACACATCTATGATGTGTCTCTACTTCTAACTTTCCTTTCTTATTTCTGTTATTACTTTCTGTTTTTTTGACAATTTTATTTGATTGTATTAAGCATGTCTTTATTAATCACTATTTTTTTAATGAACCTATAGAGGATGCTGCACCTGTGGAGGAGAAAAAGCTCGCTACATGGGGTACTGATGTCCCAGATGATCTAGTTCTAGATGAGAAATTGCTTGCTGATGCACTCAAGAAGGTAAATCTCGTTCTATGGTGTGTGTACTTGATATTTGCTAGTGTCATTCTGCGTTCTAATTGTACCCCACTGAAATTGATTATATTTTTTTGCCAATAGCTGTGTCGAAATTACCAGGGACACGACACATTTGATTAAAACTAAATTTTGTATATTATTTCTTGTGACCATTGGCTTTACACTATGGATGTCCATTTCTAGTGTAAAATATATTTTTCTGGAGCATTCAATCTTTTGAGATGTGTTATTCTGACATTTATACCTAATTTGTTTCACAGGAAGATCTAAGGAAGAGGGAAGAGAAAAATGAGAGGAAACGCAAGTATAATGTCAGATGGAACGATGAGGTTACTGCAGAGGATATGGAGGCATACAGGATGAAGAAAGTACATCATGATGATCCAATGAAAGATTTCCTGCACTAAGCTTGAAAAGAATATCTCTTTCATTGAAAGTCAGGAGCCTTGGGGGACCATTTTAACTAGTATGATTAATTTTGGGTAATGATCATTTTCCTAATGCTTGATACTAGCATTGCCCATCTTCAATTCTTGAAATGGTTGTACGGTCTCTGAATCAAAGCCACCTGCAAACTGAATGTCTTGGTGGTTCATGAACCAGGCTTGGTGTCTGATGAACAGTGTTGGAAGCAGGCCTTGGTGGAGGTGGTGTTACTCTCAGTAGTCTTTCCTTAATTCTAGGTGTTGCTGGTTCTTGCAAATCTGAATTTCTGGAATCATTTCAAGCCTGATGCTTTATGCTGAAGTGAATTTGAATCGTTGCCACCCGTGGATTTCCTCTCTATGCTATGGGCTTTAAGTGAAATTATCTGTGGGCAATTAGTTGCTACTTCTTGTCTCAGATCCTTGTTTTCTTTCTCTACTATCTTATTTCTTGCCATTCTCTGATGACATTTTTCTCTCCTTCCTCTCTCCTTATAAGGATGGTTATAGTGTGCTTATAGAATTGATATATGTATAACTGTGTCGTTTACTCAACCTATGTGCACCCCCTTGGTTTGAGTTCAAGCTTGGTTCAATAAGAAACTGAAGTTATTTGATTAAAACTAAGTTTAACTGTCAATAAGTTCTCAATTAGTAATTCAATATTAAGTTTTATGTTAATTGAATTAGCTGAACCAATTAGGCCCAAATATAGATCTATTGTTTTATATACTTTGTATTGAAAACATAATTTAGTTAAATCAAAAGTAAAATAAAATATTAATATGCTAAGCCAAGTTTTTGAAAAGGTTTAAATATTAATACTTTCACAACCATGAGTTAATAAATTAAATATGAAAAATGAGCTAACAAATTAGTTCTAAAAATGAGGAAAGGCAAATTCATCTCGTTTACAAAATGAACTGAAAAAATTATTCATGATATGATGTTGTATATTAGTAAGATATAAAAATTTGTCTATTGGATTCGCAACAATAACAAAAAAAAATAAAATAAAAGAATAAGATTGATAAAAACATTTTTATTAACACTAAAAGCAAACTATAGACGCAGTCTAACGCAAGATATAATGTGTGGTCTCTATTTATGGAATATAAGTTAAGGGAATAACGGAAAATTGATCTAAGAAAAAAATCGTTAAAATAATTATAATAAAGACGTATTAGTTTTAACACTACGGGATGATATCTAAAACAATTTTCTACTCCTTTCCATTAAACGGTCTAACCATTTAACTGAATTCTTTAATACAGTTTATTAGACATTATTTAGAGTCAATCATTAATATTCGCTATGAAATGTATTTAAACATTTTAATCGATATGCATATTTTTAGTGAAGTTTGATATCTTTGATCACAAAAGTTGTAGAAGGTTGGATACTCGTAGCTTTAGAGATATTGTGTGGAAAGTAAAAAGAAACTAAATACCATATTATTATTAAATTTTGAAAGAAGATAAAAGAATAATTTGGTTAAGGAAATTCTTGTGAATTTATGATTTTGCCTTGAGAATGTTAACCATATTATCCCATTTTGGGATGTTAATGTCTACATTGTTAAAGCCCTGCTCAACATATACAACCAACAAGTTCTTTGAGGTTATCAACTTCTTCCTTGTACCTATTTTTTTTTCTTGGAGAACCAACCTGACAATGTCACATTTAAAGGATTGCAGAACCAACCATAACTGTAACCAGATGTGTGTATTTCCACACTCAAAATGCAAATGTAGCCAATACTTTGTGTGCATGCTTCTTAATTACATCAATTATCTTCAGTGGAATTTTTAAACTCATTTTTACTCTAGGTAAGTTATAGATATAGTAATGTTCATTTCAAAGGATTATTTCAAGTTTTAACTGCATGTCAGTTTTCATAAGTAACCTAATGCATTTTCAGTTTTTCACTGTTTTTTGTCTTTTTCTTTTTTCACTTTCACTAATGTTGTGTTTACATTTTGCATATTGTTAGTGAACTCGAATTTTGGATTTTTTTTTTCTCATAATAAACCCTATTAAAAAAATCAGTAAATAGACTTATTACACTTTATTTTTCAAATTAGACATGTTTATTGTGCATGTTCAGAATTCGGTTGTGGATAGTGATTTTTGATGTCATAAAACAGATCAGAATTGGACTTTCCGGGGAGCAATTTCTAACATGGCTTTTCCTTATTTTTTACAATTTTTTAAATAGGGAAAGGAAAAAATTTAAAATAAAAAATAAAATTATAGTAAAGAAAAACATTTTAAAATAATTAATTAAAATGTTGATATTAATTTTAATTTGACTTGGAAAAAATAATTTCAAACTAAATAAATTTTATAAAAAAATTGAGTATAATTCTAATTTTTTATTTTGTAAAATAATTGAGAATAATTTTTTTATTGTTATAATAATACGTACAAAAATTTAATGAAAGATAGAAAAAAATATAAAATTTATATCATTATTATTGTAACATTAATATATTACTATGATAAATTAAATTATTTAACAATTTTATTATAATGAATTGAAAAATTATAACTTAAAAAATGTTATAAAATCAATTAATGTAGTTATAGTTAAGACTAAGGATTTATTTAAAATTTTTAGGTTAATGTTAATTTAATTCAGTGTAAATAAAATATTTGAATGTTTTTAACTTTAAATTAGAGTGAATATCTTTAGAGAGTGTAATAAGTGTGGTGATAGATTGACTAATTTACATAAGTTTGGTATGACTCAATATTTTTTGTTATTTATTTATTTTTCTTTAATAATAATTTTTATATCATAACAGATTATTGATAGGTCTCGGAATTCACTACGAGATATAAAATTTAATTATTCTCTAAAAAAAATTCATTTCAAAGAATATTTTTAAAATTAAATATTAGAACGAAAAAGTCAATTTTATAATCACATTGTTGAAATTTTATTACTGAATAATTTACTACAATATTTTATTTTAAAATATTTTATTTACTACATTTATTTAACAATCCAAAATAGTATTTATTTTAAAAATACTTTATTTTATTTTTCATTAGTCCAAAATTAAAATTATATTTTTCTATTATAATTTATTATTTATTATTTTAAAATTTTCCCTCCCTTTCAAAAAGATTGAAAAAAAAAGTAAAATAGAAAAACCAAGTTAGAATTCAGTTTCTACTATTTACAACTGAGAATTCTATTTTTCGGAAAAAGAATTTTGAGCTTACTCAGTACAGTTTTGGAAATAAAGTGTGGAGAGGTCTATTTAGAGTTTTTTTTTTTTTAATTTGGTTCGTATTGGGGAAAACATCCATAATTTAGACTATTAAATATAATGAATATATATTTACTATCTAGATTTGCTATTCAAACAAATTTAAAACAGGATTACTTACGGGTTCGTATAAGTCCATGATGTGCCAAAGCAATGATGTTTCCCCTGGAGAGTATATGCTCAATCACAACTGTTTGTCTTTGGGAAATCGAGCAATTACGTTAACGGTTTATATACTCAATATATCTTCAATCATTACTTGATTATCTGTATTATCTAGTGATACGTGACATCCACGTATAGTATGGAAATCAATTATCGGTTATCTTAATGGACTCGTTTTCAGTTGATTGCAACAAATTTTCAATGTTTGTCTATAATGTACAATTTTTTTTTTTGTTCTCCCTTGACTTTTATCTAAATAATACCTAATTTATTTTCCTTTTACTTTCCATCCAAGAAAAATCTTCTATATTTGTATTCTATTTTGTTTTCCTCTTCCTAATTTTTTCTTCACCCACATATCGCCTTAAAAAAACTCAGTATACAGCCAATTAGCCGTCGTCTTTACTCCAGTGTGGATTAACTCACCAACCCTTCCTATTATGTCAAACACTGCTTCTCAAACTAAGGTACGTGTGAAGGGTTCGTCAAAAGTAATGACTAAACTTCAGATTTTAAGTGCTGCAACTAGTCAATAGCATGGCTATCCAGAAAACGAAACTAAAATGGATTTAGTTTAGAACATTCAAGATTTATGGAATCGATAATTAAAAAATTATGGGCTAATTTATATCATTGAAAGAATGAAATCAACATACAGTAAGAGATCATTTTAAATATTATATGAAAGTATATATACTAAGAACAAGAACTTTTAGTCCTAATAAACATTTATGACTTCACAACTATGAAAACGAATAATTAGAAAAAATAAACTATACAGGTCGCAACCAAGCCAATGCCTCAAAAGGACACAATCCGAAAATGATCAAACAATTGGAGAAGAAATAAGTAGCTCAGAAAAGTTTCATTGAAGAAAGCCGCAATCATTGGAAAGTATTATCAGGGTAGGCTTGAAGGATAATGCTTGGTGCCACCACGTGAAATTCTTTAACCCTAAGAGAAAGAAGTTACCTTGAATGCAAAAATGAGATATTCTAAACTATCTAGCTTCACCAGTAAAAATTCGCAAAATTCTCTCCTGTGTTGTGGCTTGGGAGATTAGTAGCCGCCCCCCATTGGAGGCATGCCAAAAGGAGGCATTGGTGGCATCCCCATTCCACCCATAGGTGGTGGAGGTGGGGAAGGGGTATAGCCTCCACCCATTCCAGACATTGGAGGTGGGGAAGGGGTATAACCTCCTCCACTCATTCCTGGCATTGGAGGTGCCGGCAAAGCAAGCGGTAGCAACTGGGCATACATATTCTGGTGATCATTAAAAACACTGTTAATTTAATGATCATACAAACAATATGATTGTCTCTAAAAGGAGGTTCGAAAAAGGGTTACCTGCTGAGCAATCACATCCTTCTCCTCCTTTTCCTTAGCTTTCTCCTCGTTTTGTGCTTCAAGTTTGTCCTTGATAAGCTCATCCACCTTGCCTGTATACTCTCTAATAAACTTCAAGCCAAAAAAAAAAAAAAAAGATTAAAATGGTTAACTTTGTCTGTTGATTAATATCATTATACCAGAGCCAGAAACAAAAGCATACCTGTAAGAGATACGGGAAAGCAAAATCAATCATGTTGTTCATCCAAGCTAACTCAAGAGCAACATCTGGCCGGATAATATCATAACAGACAAAGAGGCATGATGCAAAACACTCTTTCTTTCCCTGAAATCAATATATTCCCTTTGTTAAACAAGACGAAAGAACTGGTGTTGGAAATGAAAAAGGGAGCAACAGCAAAATTATTTCTAACTGAAGCAGGGGTCAAACTGCACACTGGTACCAAAAGGGGCTTAGTTTGTATCTAATGTTATATTAACAGAGTTGGATATTTTAAGGACAAGAACAACAAATAAACACCTTCTCAATAAAGTAGATAAGCAAATCTTCTGAGAGTTCACGATCACCAGATTGAGAACATGTTTCCATACAGTCCTTGTAAAGATTGTCTTTCTTTGACAAAGCAATCGATAGCTTCCATCTTCCTGCTTTCTTGTAGATGTATGCAGCAACACGCCTCATCTCAAGAAGCTCATGCTTCTCAATCTGCACATGCTCATAGTTAATCTCAATTAATGATAATTCCAAAATGGTAAATTTCCCAGTAATATTACGATCTCAATTTTGCTAATTGTCAAAATAAGACAAAAAAAGAAAAGGAGATTCACCTTCTGAGCAAGACCTATCTGATCAAAGTTGTCATGCAGATCTATTGATTCTCGAAGTCTGTCATAGTCCTCTTCCTCAACATAAATTTCATTCAGAGCTTCATTGACAGCAGATACGTTGTTGCTTTGAACTGCAACCATGTACGGCTTGACTAATCTAAGGTGGCCAGCCTAAAAATAAGAAATCCAAGCAACAAGCAATACTATTACAGAATGACATTTGAAACCAGTAAGTTATCTCACCAAATAAGATTGAAACTGTAAATGGGGTATAAAAACTACAGACCTTCCGCATGATATCTACTACACGAGTATGGTCCACACGAAGAGCAATCACATTTAACATATCATTGATTACATCTGGATGCTCTTGTAAGTAGAAGTGAACAGCCTTATAGTAGAGCTCTACACTTGCAACTTTAACTATAACATCTTTGAATTGCATGTGGTCCCATGCTTCTGGAGAGTGATTCATGACGGTGGTTGCAGCATTATCAAACTCATCATATTGGATGAATAGGTAAGTAAGTTCTTTCCAATGCTGCTGTTCATCACATGCCCGAATAAGCTTTGGAATGTTAAGCCGAGTTGAGAACAACTTAATGTGTTCCATTAGCTTCTCCGGTCGATATCTTGCATATAGAACTCCCAACTCAGTAAAGATACCCATATGTGCACGCTCCAATCCTAACCCACTTTCCATTAGAGATATGAGTTCATTGAAGCATCCTCTGTTCTGATAAAACTCGCTAACCTCCTCCAAATCATCGACCTTCATATAAAGCAGATAGTAAGTAGTCAGACAGCAGAAAAAAGGTTAGACAAAGAAATCAATTGTTTTTCTGTGACTTGTTTTAGTACTTTGCTAGTAGCCACCACATCCTTTATCTTTCCTTTTAAAGGATTTCCAATATGGGGAAGGGAGGGGGCAAATGTGTAGTATTTTGGAGTAAGGAGGGGGCAATCATTCCATGCAAGTAGAAATTTCAAATGCTAAAATATAAACTAGAAAATGATGTCACCTGAATGATGACATTGAGACCACAAATCTGAGCTAAGCGGAATTCCTCAGCATCAACACAGGCGAAACAGACTTCCTTCCATGTTTTTGAGCTGTTAGCTTTCCTGGCAGCATCAACAGCTCCTTGGAACTGTTGAAGCTTAACCAATGTGACTGCTAACTTAGCCCAGTTAGAAATAAAAGCAAATATAATTTTTGCAGCCTCATACAATTTTTCATCATACAAGCGGTCACCAACATTTGGTAAATTGGCAACATTTGGCATCAGTATAAACTCTTCAATTTCTCCAAGCCGATCAATCTTAGCATAAGCATAAATGAGCTCACTGTCCACCTTGGGCTCTTTGGTCTTCTGCCTAACCATGAGAAGATACTTCACCAGGTCATGGTATACATCTGCATCTTCAGCAGCCTTAATGACCTCTAAGAAATGAGTTGAATCATCTGCACGAATGAATGACTCAATTGCATCACTCACTAAGCCTTCTCTAAGTTGTGCTTTAGCCACCTGGCTCCAAACAGCATCTTCTTCAACCCGGAAAGCAAACTCCACAGCACGATCAATAGTCCGGAGGTTATCCAGTAGGACATTAACAGCCTGAACATTCAAATTAAATTTCTTGAAAATAGCAAATGCCTCTTCATATAGTTGTGCTTCCACAGCTACCTCCCCTACTGCAGGTCCATCAAAATTGTCCAACCTATTAATGTAATCCATAACTCTTGAAGGATCTGCCTTGATTGCAGTAAGGATCAGCAAATTTTGCAGGTTAAAATTTCCACTAAATGCAGAATTTTGTAGCACAATCTTTTCAAGAAGCTCAATCAACTCATGAGGAAGATCGGCAGTCATAAAAGCTTTCACCGCAGCAGAAACTTGCTCTGGACTCTTGCTTTCAGGCAAAGCAGTGGACACCACTTGATCAATCAACTGTCTCCTAAACTCATTCTCAGGGTTAAGAACTTTCTCCCAGAGGTCAGAGTCCATCCTTTCCACAACATATCTAACACACACCAGAAAAGAACATGAGTGTCTCAGACTAGCATTATGGAATAGAATGAAAACTTCCTGATAAAGGTCAAAGTACGCACCTTGCTTGGAGTTTGAACAAGGAGTTTTTATTAGTAACATTAACAAGCTCATCATCACATTGCCCTCTCCGATAAGCAACAACAGCAAGTGTAGGATCCCGCTTTTCACAATATTTACCCACAACACGAGAATCATAGTATGGATTGGTTGTGAGAAAATGCTCGGGATTGTTGTTGCTGTCAATAATGATTTTACCCAGAGCGTTATGTACATGCACATCCTGGCTTCCTTCACTTACAAGATGCTCCAAGAATTGAGTAAGCAAGCGGAGACGATTCCTGTGCACAAGAATTTAAATTAGAAGTCAACATGACATTGATATTGGAGATGAAAGTTAGAGAGAAAACTAGCACACCTCTTCTCACATTCTTCAACTAAAGGCTCAACTGGTAGAAGAGAACGAACTGAAAGTATAAGACCTTTAATAAAATCTTCAGGGCATTCATCATCTAACAACTGTCCTACAACTAGAGGAGCATTTCCAGGATTGACCTAAGAGCAAGAAGTACAAAGTTTAGGTCACGGTCCTAAAATTTGCAAAGAAAGATTTGAAGGACACCCATATGCTACAAGGATCACCAAAATCAAATACAAAACCTGAAAACAAAGTTACCTTTTGAACATAACCTTCAATATATCGAAGCATATTGTTAGTATAAAGATAATGGGTGAGATCTGGAACAAATCCAAAACGATCACAGACATTGATCAATGGTCGTGCATCAGGAAGCTTGGTCTCCATAAGAAAATTCTTTGTCTTCTCGGCATCATAAAAGTTTGATTCCCTAGTCACACGCTCAACCTCCTTAATTTGTCCAGTTTTAGCAGCAGCCTCAATATACTTGAAGTGAATATCAGGATCCTCGCTTTACAAGACAACAAAAAATAAAAATTAAACAATTATAATAATTAAAAAGAAAAAACTAGAACAGGAAGCTGGCCGAATAGTGAACTGAAGTCATGTTCCATCCCCATTATGAAAGAAATACCTAGAGCTCAGGTAGGCCCCCAAGAAAAAGTATAGTCCCTCATAGGATTTGAACTGCTCAAATAGTTTAATGCATGCATCAACACCCAGCTGCTCAGAATATTCCTTAGCAGTCTGTAAATCATGTACTAGTAAGATTCTCCGAGAAATGAATTATGGAATTCAAGAGAAAAAAAAATTGAACAGAAGTCTTGCGTCAACATTATCCAGAAACAGTACCTGAACAATTATTTGAAGATTGCCCCTAAGATTGACAAGTAAAAGATCTTTCATACACTCTAGTGCCCATTCTCGAGAAAGGGTACCAAAAAACTCAACTAAAGCCTGAAATACGTCATATTATACTGTAAGAAATAAGAATATCAAACAATTTTAAGACAGACTGGGTTATTTGAGCAATTGCAATCAAAACCTGTGGCTCAATGGCATGCGTATTCACAATGACACGTTTGATGTCTGGCAACTCAGAATAATGCTGCATAATACACAGACAAGGTTCAGGATACATTCTAATGAGAGAACATTATACCGCCATCAGAAATTAAGAAGCAACCAACCTGAAGAGCCCGAATGAAAAGGCCAGCCTTTTCACATAATTGTCCAATACGTGGGCGATCATAATGACTGAACATGCCATTGGCCAATATAGCATCAGCGACATTTGGAAAGGTTACCAGATTAATTTCCAAAACCTAAGTATAATACATAGAAAAATATGATTTTATTTTTTTAAAAAAATCCATATATACCACCATCCAGTTCAGGGACAGTGATAATGACACATAAAATAAAAGAACCTTTGTTTGAAGATATCCATGTTCAGGAAGGTTTGGCTTCAGCACATCCAACAAAAAGGCTGTTGCCTCACGGATCAAATTCCTCTAAAAAGTAACAGAAGAAATATATAAACAAGAGTTCCAATTCACAAATAACCAAGAAAAGCATGAAATTGGTTCCTACATTAAAGTTTAAACAAATCATTTTTAGTTGAATAAGTTAGAGGAAAATATACTAGCCTAAGCAAGAAAGTTATCAAAAAGCCTTATCAAAACCAACTTTAAGAAAGATTTGTTTTCACATAATTATTATTATTTTTCATTTTAAATTTTCAAAAAAGGGACAGAATGAACGCAGTGATATAAAAGGGAAAAAAGATTGTACATGATACTGTCTTCTAAAATTGCAACTGAATAATAAATGATAAGAGAAACCAAAGAACCAAGTATGATGAAGATCCAAAGGGTAGACTGCAAGTAAACCTGAAGAAATAGATCAGTAATTGTGTTGTAGTCAATGGGGCATCCTCCTTCCATTTGAGACATCATCAGAGCAAAATTTACAGCACCCTGCAATCAAAAAAGTTTTGAATTATTCTACATACATAAACCCAAAAAAAATATGGATGCTAAAAAAATAAACAATTTAGATTTGAGTGTAGATTAGCAATATGAAAATATTCTTAAAATGAAAGCAACATAAGCATGAGGAAACCATTTCCATTTGGATGCACTAACTATCATTCATTAGGTGCTGCTACTTTAAGCAAGCTATGCTCGGACTTCCCAACAAAAATAAGTTCATCATGAAGGTCAAGCAAGTCAGAGATAAAATTGAATCAGATGGTTGTTCAGACAAAACCTTCTCACCTGGGGGTCTGTTCGTAAAATTGTTTGAAGAAGGAACATATAATCAGGTGTGTATCCAACCTTCATCAAAGGAACAGAGAAGAATGGCATTACAAAGATAGTAGTGGTAAAAAAACTAACAAATGACATAATAACATTTAATAACAACACCAATAATTTTATGATTCTATTAAACTTGTAAAAAAAATTACCTGCTTTGAATATATCAGGATCTTGTCAAATTCCCTCCTCTCTGCAAAAGCTGCAACAACTTTCGGTGTTGCTCTTGCTTTGATATAAATTTTCAATGCAAGGTCATTATCCACTGTCTGCATATATGCAACCCTCGTAAAAATTAGGAAAAACAAAGGAAACAAGTGCAAAACACAAATTAGGGAACAGATCATGTGTTTCTTTAAAAGGAATGGACAATTTGGATTTTTCTTCCCCAAACCATCAATAAAATAAAATTAATAAATAAGTCCAAATTGAAAAACAGATTTGTATCAGGACCTTCACAAGGTCACCAAGTTCCTCACTGCATTCAAGTTTATCCTCTGCCAGCCAATTTTCCAAAAGATTCTTTTTGTTCTGATTTACAACAAGTCGTGACAGTTCCAGTGACTCAAAAGCATTGAGTTTTCCCATGGTTAACAGAGTTCCAAAGTATTGCAACAGCGGTGGTGTTTGCCCAGCTTGTACAGGTACACTCTGAAAGCAAATTAACAAAGGCAACTCAAGAACTTGAGATAAAGAGCATATTGATATATTAATGTGATTATGCATACCCCGAATTTGGTAACTTAACAAAACCAAGAAATATTAATGGAACAGCATTTCGATGCATAAAACACCTGAAATTTAGCAACAGTATCAGGAGTTCGAAGTACTCCTTGTGGTGATTGTGCAGCAAGCTCTGCAGCTTCCTTATACTTGGTCTGAGCAAATAATTCTTGAAAACGCTTAACAACCTGAGAGAAAAAAGACAAGCATAACAACAACAATAGGTAAAAATAAATAAACTTTAAAATTGAAAAAAAAAAAAAACGCATGCTTCCCTCCCTCCTATAAAATCAACTAGGAAGAAAAGAATTATGGTTGGAAAAAAATTTATGCCAGCATAACTCCAGTTACTAATCTTTGAATCAGAAGTGGATAAAAAGTTACAGTTGCCATGTTCACATCAACATAATACTTCTTAGCACATACTTCTAATCAAGATTCCCTCGGGCCTCAAGTAATTACAGCTTACAAACTGTTACCTGTTCATTCTGGTATTCTGTCAAAAAAAAAAAAAAAACATATATACAAAAGCAAATGCTACAAAAACAATATCATTTTTCATCATTTTCTCACGCACTTGTGCTAATTGTCCTGTTGATAATTGCTCTACTCTAGATGACACATCTGAAATGCTTTTATGACAACTACAATCTATTGAGACAAAAGGCATACAAAGATATCTTCCAGTCAATATCCATCAGTTAATAAAATGTCAGCCAATTTAAAATTAAATACATGGAGTTCATGAACTTTAACACTACAGATAAAAGTATAAAATTATCATATGCAGCACAAGTTACCAATTCTTCTGCACCAGGCAGGTTTCCTCTTTTAGCAAGACTAACAGCAAGTTCCAAATTATTTAACTGTCAAAAATACAAGCAAAGAATTAGAAGTGGATAGCAAAAGAGGTGTCCACATAGCCAATAACGTGATACAAAGCATTTAATACCTGGCCACTAACAAAAGGTACAATGGTTGCTTCATTCACAGTAGCAAGCAACACCTGGCCACGTCTATTTATAGCATAAAAGCCCCCTGTTGTTGAGGCTTCTGCTGTCAAAAATATTGGATCGGGGCTGATTCGATTTCTATAAACTGCAGTGGCAGTCTCTAGATCATAGACAAATAAAAGACCGAGCTTTGTGATAACATATATCAAACCATACTTATTTGAAATCTGCACAATGAAACAAGTCAGATATTCAACATAATGTTTATTGGAAAATAGAGAATCATAAAGTCTACACTTATACCTGCATTGATACGGGAAAGTCATCAGCAAAGTCTGGAGGGAAGAAGAGATCTGCTTGTTTTTTTGAAAAAGATGGCTTGCCTGATAACCAACGCCACAGTATACCAGAAGATAGCAAGTAAGGCTTATGTAAGCGGCAAGAACATATACTAATAGCAGACACGATTTAAGCTCCATAATTACATCTTCTGTTGTTTATCTCCTATTTAAATTATTAATCACTTTATATCCTATAATCTCCTCTTTCATTAACAAGTTGAATTGATATTGAATTTTTTTTTCTTTAAGATTTAAAAAAGAAAAAACTGTTTGTACTAATGAGTGGGGATGTGTCTATTGGCTGACAAAGGAAAAATATAGGCATGCTTATACCTGGCTGGGCGCCAAGTTCAATGACATGCATCTTCGATGCAACCTGTCCAGCATTGATGGTCTTGGATGCAAAACAAATAAGAGTTGAATCCTTATCATTGCCAGCAACCTATATGTTTCAAAATAAAAATATCAAACAGTATTCAACCTACAAGCCATGCAGCTGAAAAACATATTAATTAATCACAAAGAAGACAGAATTACTCTAAATGTGGCAAATGAGGCAGCATGTGCTTCAAGAGCCTGGCTCCGCTGTTGATCCACAGAGAAGAGTTGCATATTTCCTTTTACAAGTTGTGGCCTCTGTAACACAAAACAAGATACTATCACTCCAACAAATAATAATTTCAGAAGATTTGATCATTAGCAATAAAAGATATTAAGAGATGGCCATTCAGTAAGTTTAACATCCCCCTCTCATATAAAAAGAAACAGAAAAAATTTCAATTATACAATATAAGTTCAAAACATATTAATTTCTGTAAAACATATTGTCATTAATAAGGCATGGAAAAATGTTGAAGGAGGATACATTTGACAAAAATATTGAAAAAGCATGAGTAACCCTAAACCTAAGTCATAAACCTTCGTATTTACAACCCAGCAAGGAAAACCTTCTAAAATGTATGTAATGTACATACTAAATAGAAATAAAAATAATAGAAAAAAAATGGAACATATTCAGGAAAAAATAAATTTGAACCATCAATTGAATAATTAAAATCAAGGACTTGTTTATTTCATCAGGAAAACATTGACATTTATTTATGTTAATATAAAATCTAGTACCAACCAGGAAAAAAAAAAGACAATGGAGGTAAAACTAAAAGACTAATCCATTAACAATTCACAGTAGGAATTGTGTCTCTTGACATCTTCTGTGAGTAATTGTAAATCACACGTATATAGGCCCAGATTTATAGTCCTTATTTCTCACAATAAAACAAGAGAAGTAGATTTGGATCATAAAAAGATGGTTAAGATTAAAAGTTGTTTTGGGATAATTGCTAAAAAAGAATTATTTCAATGACCAGTTATATGTATAATATATTATTGTTATAATCATATCAGTTTTTGGTTGGGTAAATTTGCTGAAAAATAGTTTTAACATAATTAAAATCGTTTAGAAGCAACAAAAATGCACTTTTACATAAAAAAAATAATGTGTGCGAAGCTTACAAGGAAAAGAGCTGATTTTTTCAGAAAAAGAAAAATGTTTAACAAATTTCAACCATTATCCTAAACATCCAACTCAAATTGCAAGCAGTTTTTTATCCGATATCGTGTGACTACTTAAAAAAGTCACACAACTTCACGATTTAATCTTAACTATTTTCATGAATGATTGTTATTTCTTCCTCACCTTTCACCCTATGATACTATTACTTCTCTCACTTAATGCATTCCATACAACCCCACACACACTATATAATGTGCTTAGAGAGAGACATTTTTATGTGCAAATAGGAGTAAATTTGGGCCATATAGAACCATACATGAATGGTCAAAATTAAAGTCAAGTTACCACTTAAAAATGTCATGACTTACTAAAAAGCTCACATCGTATAATTGTTTTAATCCCAATCATTCATGTAAGATCTAAGGGTTAGTATGTATTCATCTCACCCACATAAAAAATGTTATATATGTGCGGTTGCATGTGTATCTAGTTAAAAAGGCCTTTCTATGAGACAAATAAAATCATTAAATCTTATCATGAACAGTCAAGATACCCAAAAGTCATGTAATTTTTATAAATAGTCATACGAATTGTTTATACAACGAGACTGTAAAAAACTTTTAATTTGGACCTTCCGTGTATGTATGTTGTCAATGACCCAAACTCATAAAAATGACTTCCTCACTATGTACATTATATATATATATATATATATATATATATGAGAATTTTCCTAACATATTTGAACAATTTCCTCAAATCTACCAAAAATAACTCATAATGAGGATTGGAACAACGCCAGAATTTACAGTATGTTACAGCACTAGAGCCACTGCAGTATACAAATACAATTCTTAATAAAAAGCAACAACTAAAATGTGCTTATGCAGCTGTTGATCAAAAAGTATCCTTTTGTCTAAATTTACAAATATATATGTGTGTGTGTGTGTATGAGAACTTTGCTAACATATTTGAACCAAACTCTCAAATCTAAAATACTTCATAGCAAGCATGGGCACCAGGGCACAATTTACAGTATGTTACAGTACTAGAGCCATTGCAGTATCCACAAATATGATTCTTAATATGTAGCATTTCTCCCAAACAGAAAAAGTGAAGTAAACTAAGCAACCTAAGCTTTAACCTAAAAGCAAAATTAAGTGGCAAAAAACAGAATTCCAGACAAGAAAAGACAAGCTTTTAAACAGAAACTTTCTTTGATGGGTGAAAAAGGTATAAATGAATTTTTAAATATGGTATATTTCTAAAAAATGTAAATATATAGATTGGAATTTTATTTATTAAATGGGGCATGAATGGATTTGACTTTTGCAGTTTACGTACATTTCAAACAATCCAAAATACATTAAGGGGGTTTTTAACTCATCCAAATCAAAATATCAAAATTTACCAAACCGTAGGTTTTGTATTTTTCATTACAACTTTGTAATTTTCAAAATCTCTACACAGGTGATTGTATAACGATAGCACCTCATTGACTATGTTAGAAACTATTGTAATGTCTTCCTCAAATTCTCACAACCATCCTATGAAATTAAATCGACAAATTTTACAACTCATAAGTTACAGCAAGCTGACAACAAATACAAGATTAAGACAAGGGAATTGCTAAGGGCAAGGTGTAGACATTGCAACAGGCAAAAAAATGCATACCTCAGCGGAGCCAGGGGCAATTCCAATCAAAACCAACCACTTTTCAGTAGGATCACAACGGTAATTGATAATCTGATTATTCGCCAAATTAGCTGTCCGGTCAAACACCTTCACCGGCTCACCCTCACCTAGATAAGAGAAACCATAAGAACATTAAACTCACAACTCAAAAAAAGGTCCATCAATAGAACAAAAGAGCGCATAAGATAACCCGCAGTTAAACTTATACAGAAAGCAGTAAAATAGTACAACATTACATTACCTTCAATTGACCAATGATACACGGATGACTGCGTCACTACGCCTAGTGTCTTTGGAGTTATCCACTTCCAAAACACAACCTAAAGGAAATTGAGGAAAAAAAAGAAAATCACGATCAATTAACTAATTAATTGATAAAAACAGTCAGATTGTGCGAGAATCAAAATCGTTAACAAAATTACAAATCCTCACCTGTTGGCTCATTTGATACGATTTCATCTTCGCTTTCGTTTCAATGTTAAACACTTGCAAATGGTCCTGACTGGTGCCTGGAACTTGAGCTGCACGGAGAACAACCGCCACATTGGTTGATCGAATTGGAATCATCGCACTAACACGTAGAGCAATCGGAACAGCGAATGGTTACCTTTAAGCGCGAGAATTCTGGCGTTAGGGTTCATGAGAGCGGAATCAGCGGTGATTGGGCGTCGGAGCGGTTGCATGGGCATGGCCATGTCGATCATGACGACGCTGTTCTGCGGCGCGGTTTCCCTGACGCAAATGTACTTGTCGGACTCCATGGTGACATGCGTGAAGGTGATAAACTGCGGGTTGATGCCGATGCTTCCCAACTGCAAAAACGACGAACGTATCGGAAAGTGAGAAAACGACGAGAAAATGGACAATGCAGGGAGGCATTGCGGGGAAAGGCGGACCGTTAAGGCTTCGCGCATGGCGATGGGGGCGTTGGAGGCCATGGCGGGCGTGGATCCAAGGGAATTGGAAAGTGAGAGATGGTGTGTTAGTGGTGCGCTGTGAGATCTGAAGCAGTGAAGAGAGAGAGACGGAGAGAAGAATAAGGAGAGTGTGTGGAAGGAACAGAAAGTAACACACCACAACGAACGAGGTGGAAGTGGAAATGGAAATGGAAGAATGGAAGGATCCTTTCTAAAATTGTTTTTGCTGTTTTTGATTCCTGGAAGATGGAGGAAGAGGTGGGCCTTGGGCCTGTGGGCCTGTGGGCCCAGGCCCTCCGTTTTCACATTAGTAAATATTTTAAAATTTTGTCATTCATCCTTTCGTGGTGTGTTTGAGTATCTTGTGGATAACGTGTGGACAAGCAAGAGTGTGTGATCCCAATTCATGGCTAAAAAGCCTTGATCTAAGGTCCAGTTAAAAATCAGGAATTTGTTTTTTTTTCCTTTCAAGGTTATTTTTCTTATTTTGTTTTGTTTTCTCTATCTACATTAAGTTATGAAGATGGTGTGTCGTACTCACCATGTGGGGTACATGATGCCCGAACATGTGGGGTACATGATGCATGGTTGCGTCATGCATGCGTTGTGCTCAGTTACAAATATACTCTTCTTACAAAAATTCTCAACTCAACATAGTTTATGTCAAAACTAATCGACCCTAAAAATAAATATATGTTTAAATACTTCAAAAACAAACAATGTATTTTTAATAATTTACCGTACAACTTGTAAATGTTCTTTTTCATTATCATTCTTTTTTTCCTATCAACATTTTCCAACCCACGCTCACATTCACTGCGCCGGTTGTACTGTACCACCCAACGCCTCCGACCCAAACTCCACATTCCCAATTTCACCATTTTCTTTTCCAAAGCTACGCATTCCGAATTTGTCCCTGCATCCATTCCCCGTTCTATCCCCAAAATGTCAAAATCCTCCAAATTCATCCCTTCTATAACGTCTTCAGAACTGTCAACCGCCACCGGTTCCGCATCGAAAGCCAATTCCCTCACCGTCACCCATCCTTGCGTTTCCCAATTTACCCCTACGCTCATAGCCAGTTTTCCAATTCTATCCCTCGCCGAATTTTCATTTTCAGTTCTCATTTCTTCTTCTTCTTCGTCGAACTCGGCGAACTCCGAGTCAACTCGGTCGAGAACGCATCGAGGCGACGATTCCACGATCACACCACTGGGTAACAGAAACGGATGCTCCAGCAACTGATCGCAGCTCCACCGCCGCTGCGGCTCCCACCTCAAACACTTCTCTAGAAAATCCCGGCCGAGCTCCGATAACCGGCGAGGAAACCTCGGCACCTCACCGGAGAATCCAATCTGACTGAGCGCGTCGACGGCGTTCCCCTCCCACGGCGGTTTTCCGGTGAGCATCTCGATCACCGTGCAGCCTAACGACCAAATGTCGGACGCCGGTCCCTGACTCTCCCGGCGTATCACTTCCGGCGCCATCCACAGCGGACTCCCGCGCGGCGAAGCCGCCGGGAGACCTTCGCCGTCGAACTCCATCGCCGATCCGAAGTCGGCGAGCTTGCAGCTGCAGCAGCCGTTGGCTCCGTCTCCGATGAGGACGTTCTTACCCTTCACGTCGCAGTGAACGACGCCGTTTCCGTGCACGTGCTTCAGAGCGCTCACCAAGCACCACGTGTATTGTCTCACTAAATACTCGTCCACGTCGGCGTCCAGGTCAGCTAGAGTGCCACCTGGCATGTACTCCATGTGAAGGTTCCGCTTCTCCGACGTGGTGTCTTCACCAAGAAAGGTTACTACGTGCGGCGAGGACATGCGTTGGAGGATCCGAATCTCGTTCTCCAACGCTTCGAGCTGACCCGGAAGATCCGTTTTAACATCCACAGACTTCACCGCGAAAAATTGCGTTTGAGCGTCAAGCTTTCGAAGCGCGAGGCTGATGGTGCCAAACGCGCCCTTACCAATGCACTTGCCTCTTACCCAACTAGAAACCATTTTAGAGTGCGTTTTTGAGTGTGCATTTGGGAGTATATATACTGGAGTGGGTATTTGCTGTTTGGTCCTGCACTAAAACTTCTATTTTTTTCCATTTTTTTTATTTTGGGTCCTACGTGGAATTAATGGAAGTGGATAACTAGCGAAAGTGGTCGCAATAAGTGACGTCAATGGTGAGGTGATAGAGAAGGAAGGAAGAGTTTTTGTTTTGTGGGTGTTTTAATCGTTATCCATTTTTATTATTCGAGTTTGAAGAACTTTTCCCATTTTACTTCTTTTGTGGTTTAATTATGTTGTTAATAATGGTATTTATACAAAAATAAGATTGTTAGATGCTTATCCAATAGCACTCATTTAAGCTAGTTGATTGGGAATTAACTAGAGACAAAACCTTTGTATTTGAACTAAATTTAGCTTTGGAACTACATTGAGACATTAATTGTATTTTAACCAAATTGGATTCACTAAATTTGGAACATAATTAGGTGAATTATCACTTTTGTTAGATAAATTTTTAGATAAAAGCTTGATTATAATTTAAATTCTTAAAAGTAATTTAAATGAATTTAAGTTTATCAAAGATAGAAGAAGGACATTTATCATGATTTTTAGAAATATAACTCTGTTTGAGTGATAAGATGTGATTAACTTCATTTCAATTTATGTGTTCTAATGATAACAAAAATAAAAAAAAATTAAAATACATTTTCTTTTACTTATGTGTAAATTCTCATGAGTTTTATTTATTTATGTATATAAAATTGTTTCTTAACAGGTAAGTCAGAAATTTCGACATATATCTCAATTAATAAAAAAAAAGTGAAGAGGGTCTAGTTTAAACTATTCTAGATGTAATTGATGCATAAAAAAATCACATTTTTATTTGACTTAAACACTTTTTTTCTCATAGTTAATTTTAATTTCTATCATTAATTGATTTAATTTTTTCGTATCTATATATCTATTTCAGTCTCCATCATCAACAATATGTCACTATAAGCACAATTCAAGAAGTCATAATTGAGATCAACAGTATTAAGAAAAATTAACCTAAATATGATAGAATTATAGGAACCATAATCTAAATAAATGAAGTTACAACTATCAAAACCCAAACTTAAATAAATAAATAAAAAAGAGTAAAACTACAGAGATTGAGAACTGAATTAATTTTTGTTCCTTCATGTAAAGAATGTTATGAACTAGAAGATGCGGCTAAAGTGACGAATGTGGTCATTGTTTATGGCAAAGGGAATGGAACATAACACAGTAAAACAGAAGTGGGGAAGTGAGGCTAGTAGAGAAGATGCTCATCCCATTATGCTTCTTGCTCTTAGCCACATAATGTTCAAAAATATTTTTTATTTTGTTTTCTTTCTGAGAAAATTTCTGCATGTGGATACTTTAATTTTTAGGTGAGGTCCCAAAATCTAGTCGTATCTTTTTTAAGATCTGAACCAGGAGGCATTATACAGTATCTCTTCGTTGTTTCTCCTGGACAACGTTATTGGAACACTACTTTTGCTTCTCGGTGTGATCATAATATTATGGTTTAGAACATAAAATTTACGTTAAATGGCTTCGAACCACTTTTATGTATAACTTATCTTTGATAATTTTTTTAATCTTTTTATTAGCCTTGTAGATGTCATTATGGAGCACTCACGATTCCTAATTTTTGAGAAATTATAATAAAAGTATCACTTGCGGGAGATAAGCATGCCCTTTTGTGATTTTGTTTCCATTTTTTATTGGTTGTGCATGGAAACTGAAGTTGAGTGGCTTAAAAGTAGTGTAATTGCGCCACTTGTCATGGTGTGGGTGCTTGTGAGTGACATTGAAAATGAATTGACCCAAAATAATATAAAACAATGAACCACAGCGTTACGCAGGAGGAAAGGGAAACGAAGGGGAAAGGGTCATCCACACAACATGCCTTTTGACACAAAACTAGAAGGAAAAACAAAGTTGGAAAGGGAATTTCATCAGATTCCATTCAAACCCCACCTTTCTTTCTTTTTTTGTCTTTTTGCAAGAAATGACTTATGTAAGTAACCATTTAATAATAGTTTGGATTATCATTGATTTTGGGTTTCACAGGAGAAGCAAATAACATGGAATATGTTGGGAATATGCATAAGGAAAAGTATGATATACATACTTGGTTTGGATGAGGTTGTTGTTGGGAGGGTTAAGCAAAGTGCTTCGTGACTTTGACTTGCATGTTGTGTGACGCAATAAACATGGTGAATTAAGAATTATAAAGGATTAAAGTTATGATTTAAAAAATTAACGGGTGAATATTTTTTTTTTCACCAGCTAGAAAAAGGGATATCATGATTGCATTGTAAAGAACCAATTAATAAATGAAGGTTCTAATAAAGTAATTTACAATTCAACTAATTGTAAAATGTCATATCGTGTAATATGATAAGAGTAAGTTATGTGACAGTTTCGTATGAAACACAACATTATTTAAAACAAAAATATTTTAAAGGAGAAATATATTTTAAATATTAATTTTAAAAACAGTAACGTAACAATTATGTAAGAGAAATTAGCATAGATAAATTAAGTTAAATACTTACACTAATAATGTTATTATTTGATTGAAATTATAATGACAGTATGAGTATAATTTGAATATTTATTTATTCATAAGTTAATATCTACTTAGCAATAACTTAATTATTTTTTATTATATTTTTTATATACTAATTGATTATAACATTATTATAAGACTCAAAATGATTATATCATTTAATAAAAAATTAAGGTTAGAATCTTTTATATAAAAGATATTCATAATAAAAGATTCTTTCAACTCACACCATACTTCTATTATTTTTTTCACTTATAAATTTGAGTCTTATTTACAATTGAATCTTCATTTCTCATTCTTATATGTCCTTATTTTTTATTAATGTCTAAAACTGAAATCAAATATTCTATCTCATTAAAAATATAATCCAAATACATTTAATTTTTAAGATAAATTTTTTTAAGGTCACTTAAGTTTAAAGTTCTAACAATAAGTTAAAATATTGATGTGACATCCAAGGTTAACTCTACAAGATTTATGACGAGGAAGCCAAGTCTATGAAACATAAAGTGAAGTTCACATCAAATTCAAACTTAGGTGGATTCATGATTAGAGGAAAACTTAGGAAACCACAAAAAGCTTTGCAGTACAGTACAGGGTGAACTATCTACCGAATGCATTTTTTTATTTTTGGAAATTCAGAAGGGCAGTTGATACATTTTACAAATTGGAATTGGTGAGAGTGAATCTTTTGGGTTATTGACTGAACCAACTATTAAACTTATTCATTTCCTTATACTTAAATTCTTCCATGGAAGTGGCGTTGCTTATTCCTATCACCTATTTTACCTGAAACTCTACTTTCTAATAAATTCAAGTTCCTACCCTAGATTGGTCCCTTCTTGAATCTCAATTACAGGTTGACATCAAATACTTACAATTTATTAACAAGTAAAATGGACTGTGTATCCATCATTGACAAAAAGCTTCTACAAAGGAAGTGAAAAAAAAATATGACTTAATAGAACTAATGTAAAGAAACATTTATAGAAAAAAAAAAAACTGTTATTACGAACAAAATAAAGATAAAATTTTATGGGTAAAATATCATTACAATATTTTAGTGACAAAAAAATTTGTTGTCGTTGATAAATTAACTGCCAATTTATCAAACTGGTGATAAGTCACCCGCCATGCTAATGGTAATAAAGATTACTAATAATATTAATAATAATAAAACAAGTATAATATTAATAATAACTACTACGACAATAATAATAATAATAATATTACTAGTAATAATAATCATTACAATAATAATAATATTAAAATAATAATAATACTAATAATAATCATAATCATACTAATAAATATATTAATAAATTAATAATAAACAATAACAATTACTATAATAATTATAGTTACAGTAATAATAACAATATAAATTAATGGTATTATTATTAATATTTATACTAATACAAATAATTATTGTAATCATAATACTAATAATCATATTTTCATTATAATAATAACAACAATGATAATATAAGAGAAAAACTTATATAATTTAATGGTTATAGAGTTTCTCAAAGTGTAGAGAGAGTGTGTGATTTGGCAAAAGCATCATAGAGGTGTAATTTTTTTCCTTTTTACCAAAAGGCTATAGAAATCTTTTTTTTACAAAAATGGATAATTCATACTACGGAAGTACAACTTTAAATGAAAAAGTTGTGCAACTGTGACACGACTTTAGGCAAACGCAAAATTATAAGAAATTGAACTGAAGTTGTGCCACATTGACACGATTTCAGTGTAAGAACTGAAGTTATGTCAACGTAACACGACTTTAGTGATAAAAAAAACGTAACACGACTTTAGTGATAAAAAAAATTTTAGATTGAAGTCGTATTACGTTGACACGACTTCAGTTCATTTTTTTGCATTGAAGTCATACGACTTCAGTTCATTTTTTTGCATTGAAGTCATATCACGTTAGCACGACTTCAGTTTATTTTTTTACATTGAAGTCATGTCACGTCAACACGAATTCAAGCAAGTGAAAAAGTCGTGTCTCCGTGACACGACTTACCCATTTTCATAAAAAAAAATAAAGTTTGCCCTCGTTTGGTAAAAAACGAAAAAAAAACACTTGTTTAATGCTTTTACCGTGTGATTTTTTAAAGTATTATTGATTCTTTTTGTTCTTTGAAGTGGTTACATATTCATCACTTATAATATAATTTAAACTTAATTAAAAAATATTTTTAAATTAATATTTAAAATGAATTATAATAATTTAAGTTATAATCATGATATTTAAATTACTACACTCTTAATTAAAAGTATTTTATCTTTTTAATTTTGAGTTTAACGGTAATATTATTAGAAAAAAAATAGAATTTCATTATAAAGAAAAATTAATAGTAAATTTGATTCTTAATGAGTAATGAGTAATCACTATATATGTGATACTAAGGTTACAAAAGAGTATAATGGGTGACAGTAAATCCTAAACTTCTCCAATATGAATTTCTTAAACAATTTATCACTTTATTGCTTTCTATTCTATTCTATCAATTTTAATCTCTTTCAATGACATCAATAATGACTTGTTGTGAATACATTATATATATATATATATATATATATATATATATATATATATATATATATATATATTATTTATTTTGCTAAAATTTATAAATCAATCGATTTATCAGCAAGTTGTTGTGCAGATAACTCTACTTATCACTTTAGAAGTTGATATTGGTATGCACGTCAATGATACCAATCGACTAACACAAGTTAAATTAATGAAGATTGAAGTTTCAAGCAACTACTTCTCCAAACATGATCTATACACACTTTTAGGAATTAGTTATTTACTTGTCTTTTAGGATCCTGAAAGAACTTTACATAATAATTAGTAAAAGACAGAAAATGGAACGACGTACCTATATATATTTGCCAAAAAAAATCTAGGACAAGAAGAGAAAATAATGAATAAAGAAAGACAATGCAAAATCTCTAAAAAGAGAGAAAATCAGAAGAAAGACTTAACTCACTTTTTTAATCTAAACTTCATTAATTAAATAACAGTTCTCGATTTTATAATATATATTATAAACCATAATAAATATTGAATTAAACATCTCTGTTTTGCCATACTAAAAGTTGAGAACATTTATCTGATAATTAATTTCATAAGTTGTTGGTTAGTAATTTAACTTGCCAGAACCAACACATGTACTCATCTCTTTCAACATTTTTTTACTAAAGAACAAAGGAAATATGAAAAACGTATTGGTAAGACGAGGAGTGATTGTTGGTGTGTAAAATTAAACCAAGTTGAGGAGGCACGCTTAGATTAGACAAAAGCAATATAGTACAAAACTACATGCACTAAGATTATCACAAACGTTGGTTGTGATTGGATAGTTGTGTTGGTTGCATGTTCATTTGGTTCTTTATAAATATCATTTGCTGAAGGATCACCTCTTCACCACAGAAAATTTGGTGCGCCAAACAGCTTCAACTTTATAACACAAACAACTTGCATTGTGTCCAAAAGAAAGTGGTTGCAAAATGGTTGATAGCTAGCGCATGTCAAATTCCTCAAACCCTAACTTTTTGACCCCATCGTTCTCCAGTCAACCTCAAGTCAAACCATACCAAATATCATATTCTCATCATCACTTCATCATTGTCCACTTTATTTTTTTTTAAAAAAACTTACATGTCTTATTCAAAGTTCTAAACTAATTTCTTAGAATACTGAGATTGCATTTTAAAACTCAAGTTCATTATGGTTTCTCAAAAGTATTACTAATCAAGAACTTAAAAATATATGATTACATTCCCACCATATTATACAAAAGGTGATGGGTCGTTCTTATGTATGAATATCTTTATGTCTAACATATTTTTCATCAAATAAAAAATTATTATGATGTTAATGACTAGTCACGTGTTAAAAATAAGGATCCAATTGATTTTATTTTTAACGTATTTTTTCATACGTTAAATGATAAAAACAATTGTGAACTTTACTTGTTTCACCCTAAACAATAAGTGCGATAAAAATATAACTCATATTTGTGCAACTTGCTTAAGATAGTAAAATCCGAAATCAAAGACATAGCTCACATATTCCCTTTTTAACATATTTTATCACTTCTTATTCAAACATTAACGAGTGATTATCGTAAACAAAAGTGAGTGCATGCTGCGCAATCCATACGCAAGATTCTTCTATTGCCACATATCTTTATTCGGTGTAGTTAATGGACATTTTCTATGCTTCTAAAATCCACCAAACTTGGTCAATTCCTCTGAAAAAACGGTGATAATTTATAAATGGTTCTAAAATCGCGTTTCCACTACTTAACAAAACAATAACCTCTATGTATATATCACATTGTTTTCTATTTTCAAAGCTTTACGAAGTCAACTCCTACGTGGGAGAGGGAAGGTTATGACAAAAGTCAGAAAATGGTGACAAAGCATTTGTGATGTAAATTTCAAATCCCCACAATTTCAATCTCATGTTCAAAAACATGAGAAGACTTTGGCACTTTCAAAAACCAAAAATACCAGACACTTTTCGAGTAGCATTTAGCTTTAGAGTGATTTTATACTAAATTATGTACCAGGTTATTTTTATTATCCAAAACCTGTTACGTTTCTAGAAGAACATCGAGCCAATAAAACCAAGCGAAATGGTGGACTAACACCTACCAATAAAATCCCATATTCATAACTCATAACACTTTTTCAATGTCCTGTTAATTGAGCCAACTTCATTACAACGTAAAACGCAAAACTTATAATTTTCAAGTTCTCTGACATTTCTATTCATATTGATGATAAACGAAATGAGATGAATCAAAGTTAAATGAAATGAAAAGAAATAATGTAATCATTTCATTATGAATATTTTTACAACGGAACAAAAAAGGCTTGTTTCATGTTTAGAGAAGGGAAAATTAAAATTATTGAATAAAATGAAAAAGCTTTGTTTTATTTAATCCTATTTTAAACAATGTAAATAAGAAGATTTAATATAAGTCATCAGTGTGTTTTTATTAATCCTGATAGAGACTTAATCCCAGCCAAAGTATTTTTATATAAACAAGACAATGCTTATAAGGGATGGGGATTTAATCATGTGATGTAAAACCAGTCAAGGTATAAATTACACAAATCTACATTATAGAAATGCAAAAATCATCAACTCTTTCAATCATAGCTTCAATATCCATCGTTAGGTAAACTAATAATTGCTCTCTGAATTATTGTTTTCAACTATGCACTCTATGTACCCAGAAAGAATGCCTAAAAACTTCAAGTGAAAACACGAATTATACAAATCAATTAACACTTGATATAACATATGTTATATATAAGATAATTTGCAAATAGGATCGGATACAAATTCAACCCTTTTATACACCCAAAAGATGCTCATTGCAAGAAGATCATTCTACCAAAAAATTGCTTAAAGTTAGTGCTAATATCTTCAACGAACCCTGCCATTCGTCGGATATATACAGATTAAACTCTTAATTTCAGGTTACCAACTTCTATCCTTTAACCATAATAATCACATTCATCATCTTCTGACTGTTGAAGGCTATGAAGGAAGAACTAACTAAGTTGGAGTCCTTCGTACCCTCCCAACCTTCTTCTTGTAGCAATGGTACTTCAAACATAGTTTTGCAACTTGATAATCATAACACTTATATCATCCACAGAGCCTCGTGACACAGATAAATCCACGAGCTTCTTACAAGCTACCAAAGGTTGTTGTTTATTGTTCCCTACGCAAAAAGGACGAGCAATATCCACTGCTTCCTGATTGCTAACCTGATCAAACACCATTCAAAATAGAAGCTTAATCAGTTAATAGCTGAGTAAATATAGAATACCATGCAATGCATGATGCAAAAATTATCAAAATGAAATCACTCCACTAAAATTTTTTGTCATTAACTTTTTTCTTGATTAAGTCCTATATATGTGTGTATACCTTTTCCCATAAGCCATCTGAAGCTAAGATCAACATGTCATGCAGAGGTTCAATTTTGAGAACTTTGGTCTCAGGTTCTGCTATCACCCATTGTTTCAGGTTCCTATCTCCAATTCCCCTAGAAACAGCCAATGACCCTTGGATCCTCCACACACCACGGCACACATCAACATAGCCACCCTACGTAAATTAACAGATTAATGTCAAATGAAGAACTTGAAAGAGGGTAAATTATATATCAGACAATACTAGACCATCACATGTTCATAGCTTGGACCATTCAATACATGTTAATAAGGATCACGTGGTTAATTAATCAATTACCTGAGTTTCAATTCTGTCCCTTTCATCTTCCCTTGAAGGCTTGTGATCAGATGTGAGGGCTTCTGCCACTCCCCCTCTGCTAATCACAGCACGACAATCCCCAACATTAGACACAACAAGGTTACCATTCCTTATCAATGCTGTCACACAGCAAGAGCCACCATGAAGATCCTCCTTCAAGAATTCAGAATCTGTGTTGAGGTAACCATGCTTAACTGCCTCCTCAATGTCACTTTCATCTCTCCTAACCACCTCATCCAACACATTCTTCTCCAAGTTATGTGCAGCGAATTCCGAAGCCTTTGTGCCCCCATGTCCATCAAATATGCCGAAGAAAGCCTAAAGATAAACAACAAAGAAACTCCATGTTAAAACTCGTTCTTGCACTTGCATCCATTCTGCCCATAAGCATATATATCAAGCAAAATTCACCTTTAAACAAAATTACAATTGATGACAATATGTAATTTAGGTTAAAACAAGTTTCTAAACTATTTGAACCATTTAAATAGATTTTCAAACTAAAGCTGCTATAGCCAAATTTTCTGAAAGAACTTAATTATTATCAAATTTGATGGTTATTTTATAACTATAACATGGTTATAAAAATTGATGATGAAAATAAGTTTATAGCTGTTTAAAGTTATCATAAAATAACAATTTGTAACAATTTTAAGACCCCTAAGATCTAATTTAAAAAAAGTTTGAATGAATTTTTTTATAAAAGCTTTTAGAAGAGAAAATATTAAAAAGATTGAATTAGATTCTTTATAAGTTAAAATTAATTTATATATAAACCAATTTTAGAAAAGAATTTCATATACTTTCTCTGAATTTCTAATTTTAAATTATGCAAAATATTAATTTTAACTTGTAAAAAATTATTTTATTTTTTTATTCTTATGTTACTATAATATAAATTCTTATGAACTAAGTCGCCAACATACTAATTTGACCAACTATTTATAGTAATTCCAAAAGTTTTGTCCATAAATCTTTTTACATTAAACTTAGGGAGAAAAGAACAATTTTCGTCACTAAATTTGTTCTCTAATTTATTGATTTTCTGAAGTGATTCTAATGTCAATGCCAAACAAACCCAGCACGAAACTTTGTTTTTGTTGAAATCCCAACACCAAAATCTTGGAAGAAATTGCAGAAAACTTGATTCTATAAGTTACCTGTTTGGGCTCACCGTGAAGATCAACGGCAGCGGAGTAACGGTCCTCCATGTGGTGCCTCCTTCCTCGTTTGCAGAACACAGAAAACCCGCTTCCGTCGGCCTCGACGACGGCGTCCCTCGCCGGCGACGGCGCCGGCTCCGTTGAAAGCGTGAAAGCAAGAGAAGCGACGGGAATGTCGAGCTTTGCGGGTCTTCTTCGCTTCAACACGGGAGAGGAAGGAGGAGATGAGCAAGAGGGTGTTGTCGGAAGAGAAAGCATGAGAGGTTCTGCCATGGAAGAAGAGTTATTGTTGTTGGTGTTGTTGTTGTTGAAGAGAGAGAACACGGGGGAAGTGGGAACTGCCACGGAACAAGACATGCTGCAATAACAACGTTGGCACTGTGAGTTTCTTGTTATTGTTCCTGTTCCTGTTCTTCAAGAAAACTGTGTTTGTGTTTTGTGTTTGAGTTTTGTTTGGGTTACGATGAGGGAGAGAGAAAGGACAGAGGGTATTTAAAGGAGAGAATGTGTGCGCCTTGAAGATGGGTCAAAGGGGGACTTTTTTGATCATTCAATTTTTTGTTTCTATATATCACTAATATTCTTCTTATTCTTCTTATGCAATTTATATCTTGTAAATGGTCATTTTTAGGATTTTATTTTTAGTTTGACTAAGAAAACATAATTTTAGTAGTAAAGGGATTTCATTTTAACTTTAATGGAAATTTCGTTTTTAATGTTTTAATTTTTTTTTTTATTTTGTTACCATCTGGAGATTTATTATTTATTTGTATATTTAATGAATGGTTAAATGCCAGTTTTAGATAGAATATATGGAGTAGTTTTTCTTTACCAAAACCAAATAAATCTGAATGAAATTTCTAATGCTTTTTATGGTCCTATTTAACTTAAAACAAATATTAAAATTAAGAAAAACGAATTCAGACTTTTGAAGAATAAAAATTACAAGAATCTACAAACAAAAATCAAAATCTATTTGGTAAAAAAAATAACTTTAGATTCTAGAAATAAATAAATAAAGATTAGCTACCTATTTATTATTACACTTCTTTCAAGAAATAATATTAAATTTTCAGCTTTTTAAAATAACAATAAAAAAAGTTGTTAGAATCAAAAGCCGCTTAAATAGTTTCACGAAATCAACCAATTCTTTAAGAAAATTTATTTCCATGATTGTAAAAAAAACACAATTCATATTGTATTATATTTTGAAATTCTTCAAAATAAATAATTGGTAGAGATATACTTTATAAGAAAACCACTTCTTTAATCTTAAACGAAGTTTCACAAATCAAAACTCATTTCATAATGATAGTATTATATGTAAACATTATCTTAATTAGTGAATGAAAATGTATTAAAATTGTTGATAAAAAGAGTTGTGGTTATTAAGAATGGTCAAAATGTAAACGATAAAACGTTCTTTGATGTTTGACACTTTGACCACATCTTTTTGGTGGCATCAATGGTTTAACCACGTTCCATTTTGTATGGCCGGTTTTCTAGATTTTTTGATTCGTCACAACACAATGATGGACCTCTTCTTATGTATCTTCTGCTGTCAAAGTCGGCGATTAATTCTATAACACTAATCTAACCCTAAAAACATATTACATATCAATATATATTCATCTTTTAAAGTTTCCCAGTTAAAAATAAAAATAAAAAGTATTTTTCTATTTTCGTGGAGACATTCAAATAGCAAAGTTTTTGCTATTTTAACATTCACTGTCACTGTTCAAGAAAGAACCAATGTAAAAAAACAGCCCAAATATAAATGATAAATTAAGAAGGCAAGAATTCGTCAAAAATTCGAGAGTTAATATAATAAGAAGAACTCTCTGAATTGTTAAGCATGACCTACTAATAGTAGTACTGAAAATTTTAAAAATGGTTTGTATGATTGCAGATAAACCGGCATCAAAATCTGTGAACAATTAAACGTTGACTGAAACAAGTGACATAAAAAATAGAAGAAAAATAGAGGATAAGAATACATAATGTAGAATATGTATTAATTATAGGAACACTTTTTTTTTTTCTATATTGGAGATTTGACTTAAGCACTGCCTTGTTGGCTAGTTATATTTTTTTATTTTTTATTTTTGGTGTGGCAACCATTGTTTGGGGTTGGTTCCTGTTGCCAAAGTCAATTCCAATCTCGTTCTGCCGGCCACTGATGATGACATTTTCCAACGTAAAAATTTTCAAATCTTTTTTTGGCTATGAAACATTCTTAACTTAGTGATTGATTCCCCAACGTTAACGTCACAAATCAGAAGCCCCCTAGCTAAGCTAATTCCTTCGTCACTTCTATCACTACCCTTGCTCTTAATCTGTTTGTTTCTTTGACTGGGTTATTATTGTTTATGAAAAAGTCATTGATGTGTATGTGTAATTATAAATTTAATTACGTAATTAATCTTTGGCTTTGTATTTTATTCCTCTGTGGAATGAGCTTGCTTAAGCATATGTGGAGTAAGTAAGCAACAACACAGCCGCTTTTAATGCTATTCCAAAGCCATTTTGTAACTTTCAGTATAGTCCACATCATTTTCATGAACAAATTAATTATCATTCATGTCTTATTATATACTTTGACACAGTTAATTAACTAAAATTTGTTTTATTTATTAAAATTTTGTTGCAATGCAGAACTTTTCAATTAGAGTTCCAGGTGGAATACCCAAAATATTTAAATGTTTGTGTTATAACAAAAAGACCATTATGAAAGAACTATTAAACCTGAATAAGCATATCTTGAAAAATAGAAGCACGTATATTACAGTTCGTGAAAACCAATTATCAATAATAATAATAAAAAATTAACGTTGGTACCTTACATTTCCTTCCATCTCAACTCCTACATCTAAATTCTAAAACATCTCATACTATTTTGAATCCAAATTAAATAGTTTTAATGGAATTGAGAAAAAGGTTTTCAAAGGAGATAATGTATGTGACTGGAGAAGGTGAATCAATCTACTCTCCAAACATACATAGTGATATATCGTAATAATTTTCTTAAGTTGATGTTGATGTTAACTGTGTTTGTTTCGAATGATGGAAACATATCAAATGAAAAAAAAAAGTTTGAAAAACAAAATATAAAATTACAAAAAACAAAAAAAAAGTTTTTCCATATTAACAAAGTTAATTGATTGAAACTACATATAATAAAAGATTTATTCTTTTATTTTAACATATTAAATAATTAAAATACATAAATTTAAATAATAATTAAATATTTATAAATATATTTTATTATTATAATAAAATGAATAATTAAATAAAAAATTAAAATAAAATAAATAAATCTAATATGTAAAATTCCATTGTTTATTCAAAATATCTTAATATGTAAAAACACTTCAAATTTGAAGAATAAATCTCTAATTAAGACAATTAAAAATTTGAGATGAATATGATAAAAGAGTAGTAGGTTTTTATTCTCTTATTTTGTGTATGACAATAACAAGACAAAGTATTGCTCTTAGTTCTATATTCGGCTAGGTGGGTTGCAGTGGTGGCTAGGTGGGTTGCAGTGGTGGCTTGATAGGCATGGGTGATCAATATGTACTTAGTTAGGTGGGTTGCAGTGGTGGCTTGGTAGGCATGGGCGATCAATATGTGCGTCGTTAGGTGGGCTGCATTGGTGGCCTGGTGGGCATGGGCGATCAATATGTGTGTCGTTAGGTGGGCTGTAGTGGTGGCCTGGTGGGCATGGACGATCAATATGTGCGTCTTTAGGTGGGCTGCAGTGGTGCCCTGGTGGGCATGGACGATCAATATGTGCGTCGTTAGGTGGGCTGCAGTGGTGGCCTGGTGGGCATGGACAATCAATATGTGCGTCGTTAGGTGGGCTGCAGTGGTGACCTAGTGGACATGGGTGATCAATATGTACGTCGTTATCGTCTATATCTATATTCTCTTTCACCATTTTTGAATTCTCTTAAAAAAAAAACAACAAAAAAGTATGAAAAGTTTAAGATAAACAATTTAGATGAGTTTAAAATTGTTGTTATTGATGTAATAATCAAACAAACCATCTTATTATTGTCATTTGACAATTTAAGTATTATTTTGATGTAGTTTTACAAACTATATATAATTTTACAAACTATATATAGCATAATGAATCATATGAAAAACACAATAATATTTTTAAACTTCTTCTTTCTTCATGGTATTTTTTTTATTAGTGATTCAGGTTTAAATTAATGAACACAGATTAATTATTCTTCAGTAAAATTATATTTTAAAAAATATATTATTTTTATTTTTTCAACAAAACAAGTCTACGAAAGAGAAGAGTTTGTTGTCCAAACAGTTTGGACTAAGCTTCTATCCAGCCCAGTCTTTTGTATCCATGGGCCGAATAATCCAAAATTATGGAGACATTTTTTATTTAAAGAAAGAATACTTAATGATAATGATAAAAAGTTCAGGGCATTATCATTAAAAACTTAAAATACCAAAAAATAAATCTAAAACAATTAAGAAATTATTTAAAATAAAAAATAATAGCATAGATTAAATAAAGATTTTATTTTAGAGGTTAAATATAGAATCTGTAAATATTTCAAGAACCGAAAATTAAAAATATATTATAGACTAAATACAAAATTCATAATTATTTGTTAAAAAACGTAATTAAGCTATTTTTTTTAGCTTATGAATCTAACTAAAAATTTGAAATGGTTGAAAGAACTATTGATTAATTTAACCATTTCAAGACATAAAAAGAAACGTTATTTAATGCAGAAACGAAAATATTTTAGAATCAGTTATTTAGTATTTTTTTTATTTAATATTTTTAAGTCAATACCTTCCATTATTAATATTTATTTCATTTTTTTTATGTTTACTAAGGATATATTTAAAGGAATTTTTTTTCTGACAATTTAAAATTAGAAAAAAATAATTATTCCTTAAAATTTATAATTTTTAGATTTCATAATGTAATTCATGCATGTAAAAGATTTCTTTTGTATCAAACATCCTTTAAAAAAAATACTCCCAATGAGTGATAAATATAACTAATACTTTTATTTACATCAATATAAAACTATTTTTAACTATTTTTTTTTCTTTTTCTCTTTATGATGGATCTTTAAATTATTAAATATTTATTAGTACGTTATTAGAAAAAAAAACAAAAAATGATTTTTAAAAAGAAAAACTGCCCCATAAAAAAAGGTATTTAAT
>Ga0209489_102199_pt1 | contig 39913 bp, 12 predicted proteins | sample SiratrowhiteBW_FD_187527 | JGI IMG/M metagenome (GOLD analysis project Ga0209489, IMG submission 187527) | Root nodule microbial communities of legume samples collected from California, USA - Siratro white BW (SPAdes) (version 2) | ecosystem: Host-associated > Plants > Roots > Nodule | place...
ATATATATATATATATATATTTTTTTTTTTTTCATTCACTGCGAAGCGTAGTTGTATTAATTTTCATTTACATCAATAATAAAATATATCTTGTAATAGGCACAACTGCTGATATCACATTATTTCTGTAATCATAAAAAAATAGAATCAAATCTGAATATGTAATATATGAAGATTTGTATTATACAATTTGGGTATTTAACAATGCTGATTATGGTATTTATTTACATTGATCATATTTAAACAAAGGTGAACAAAAACCTTCACCTTTATTTAGAGCACTGACTTCTATACAGGAAATGAGTCTGCTCAATTTTTAAAGCACAGTCTAGGTAATATACAGAAATTGTTACACTTTCTTGGGTGCGGTTAAAGTTGTTGTCCAATCAAAATTGAAATATCACCTTAATAACCCACACAATATCAATAAATGTGGGCATCGATTATTAAACTGAAGTTTCAATTTTGATTCAAATTCAACACATACTCTAGAATTGTACCAAATATTCCACAATCTAGAGCTACAGCTTCCACTGAATGCGAGGTTCGTGACTTCTTATGAGAGTGCCTGATCTGGGAGAACAATCTCTGCTGAAAGTGTCAAGAGCATAAACATCCCAACCTCCATCTCTCCAGTAGGTAGAATAGACATCTGGTATATGTAAAACTTTACAGTAATCTTTTCCTGGACCATGTGGACATATTGTCTTCATCAGTTCATCTGGCATATCGAAAAACTCAAGGACTTTCAGCTTAGTCAAATTCTCAATGCCTGATGGAACCTTCTTCAACAATTCACAACGCCCTATGCTCAGCCTTTCTAGTCCAGTCATTGCATCTTTCCCCACTATCACCTCTTTGAGACCATCAAATTTGTCAAGACCTAAAACCTTGAGCTTCTTGAACTTTCCACTCCTAAAATGCATAGTGTCACCATCATAAACTTGAAGTAGTTCAAGATGTGCAAGGTTTGGCAGATCTTGCAGATACAGTAGAGGATCATATTTTAAACAGCTCCATTTCAGAAATAACCTGGTTAGGCTATGAAGACACTGTATCCAACTTGGTAACTCTTGTAGACGCCCTGACAAATACAGGTGTTGAAGAAATGGAGGGGGTGAACAAAGAAATGTCAGATCAATGACTTTACTCTCACCCTCAGATGTAACAGAGAGGGCATGAAGATTTGTTAATCTCTCAATGGACAAACAGAAAGCCTTCCCATCTTCCTCTCTAAGTTTCAGGATTCCTAACCTTCTTAGTTGACTTAGCTCCCCTAATTGCCTTATTATCATTCCATGGTCTTGGTTTGCCTCCACAAAACAAAGCTTTTGTAGAGACTTTAAATTTCCTATTTCAGTGGGGGCCTTAAAACCATATTTGGAGTGAAACTGTGCATAACCTTTGAATTTAAACTGATAGACAAGGAGATGGCGAAGCTTTTGAAGCTTGAGAATGTCTACAGGCAATTCTCTGACAGAAGTCTTCTTAAGATCGAGTGTTTCTAGATTGTGCAACTTCCCTATTATGTGACCTGGAACCATTTTCACCTTTGTGTTCCTTAAGCTTAGATATCTTAAATGATATAGATCAATAACAGCTAGTGGAAACTTCTTCAAAGGTGCATCTTGATAATCTAAAACACTAAGCAGTTTAAAACCACTTGGGAACAGTTTGCCAAGGGGTACATGTTCTCCAACGCCAAACATCAAAAAAGAACGGAGTTGAGAGACAGACCTATGTTGCTGCCGATATGGTAATGTGCCTTGCACTGAAAGCCGCCGAATTTTTTCAGGCCATGCTGCAGTTTGTTCTTTGATAATGGATACAAAGTTTTGGTCCTTAGACTTCAAAATGATGATCTCCCGTAGAAGATCATGGATTCGCAAAGTTTTGACCCTTCCATCAGATGTTGTCCCTCCTACTTGTATCAAGTTTCTGTTCAGGAGCTCCTTCAGGTAATCATCTGCAACATCTTCCTTTGTTTTTCCTTCTTTGGCTTCAATAAATCCTTCTGCTATCCATAAGCGAATCAATCTCATGCGCTGAATCAGATAGTCCTGAGGAAAGATGCTTAAGTACAAGAAACAGTATTTCAAATGGTAAGGTAAATCATTAAAACTGAGGTTGAGTACAGTTTTAAAACTATCAAGTTTGCCATTGCCATGAATTTCAGCTCCAAGACTATGGCAAATCATATCCCACTCATCAATTCTGCGCTTGTCTTTTGTGGCCAGGACACCACTGATTGCCACGATTGCAAGGGGAAGACCCTCACATTTTCTTAAGATATATTTACAGATGTCAATCAAATATGAGGGACATGAATCACCCTGAAAGGTGTTCCTACAAAATAGATCCCAAGCCTCATCTTCTTTCAAGGGTTGCAAGTTATACACCTTACCATTGGATTCTATGCTGGAGGTAAAGGCTAGATCAGATCTACGAGTGGTGATCATGATCCTGCTACAACAATTATTGTTTGGCAATGCATATTTGACAGCTTCCCATTCATACATATGCCACACATCATCAAATACTACTAGATACCGCTTCCTCTGCAGCAGGTCTTTGATCATCATCTTGAGCTTATCACTACACATGCTTTCCATTCCCTCTGGAATTGGTCGCCTTATTTCAGAAAAGAGCTTCAGGGCCAAGTCTTTGAGAAGCTCCTCAATTTTACAAGATTGAGAAACAGTCACCCAAACACAGGCTTTGAAGTGTTTTCTTACTTCTGGATCATCATATACTTTCTTCACCAAGGTAGTTTTTCCTATCCCTCCCATTCCAGTAACAGAAATCACTTTTCGTCCAGGACAACCATTGATCAACCATCCTATAAGCTGCTCTTTTGGCCTGTCTATGCCCACTAGATCAGTATTGTCCAGGAGAAGAGCATCTCCTCGTTGATCGTGCCACGCGTTACCTGTTTCAGGATATGTTTATTGTTCTAGTCTCACAAGTGAGAATTGTGTAAATAGCAAACGAAGTACATTTGTATTGTTAGAATGCAATTTGCTTACTACCACTTGCTCACTTTTTTTGCACCTACTTCATTTACCACTATCAGTCTTGTATAAATTTGCAAGTGACATTAAATAAGTCATTACTGTGAGAGGAGAGGTAAAACGGTCGCCAATTGGAAGTGTTCACATTGTTATTACTTGAAGCTTCCATATTCTAGACTTGTATAGAGAAATACCAGCTGCCAGATTTGTATTCCTTATTTTTCAGTAGTGAAATGAAAGAATAAGAAATGAGTTCAGCAAGATATGGTGTAGTAAATGTTGGAGATCTCACATCGATTAGAGATAGATAAGACTTTTCAATAGTTTATAAGTGAGTACAAACCTCACCTTACAAACTAGTTTCGTAAGGTTGAGTTAGATTTAAAATCCACTTCTTAAGATGGTATCAGGATCTATCCTAGTAAGGTTGTTGGACCAAATGGATCACCTGTCATCGGACCACTATCCGACCACCCTTAATATATTATTCCACGCATGAGTTGAACAATCTCGGCGTGAGAAGGTGTAAACCTCATCTTACTAGTTGATTTTGTAAGATTGAGCAATTTAATGATTACTAGCACGTTTTCTTTACTTCACAACACGTTTCAAAACATTCACGACAACTATCTTGAACACAGGGCAAGAACAAAAATAATCGCATAATTGATTGGCTCCCCTGTCCATGACCATTAGGATATTCATCACTTAAGCGTGAATAGAGTCTTTTCCAGTTAGTAGTACCTGTATTCATGGAACTTGAAGCCACTGAAGAAGTGTCCAGTATACTGAGGAATCTCTTACGACTTGAAGAAATAACTTTGATGCGTGAGTTGATGCTTTTTAACTCATGTGCAATCCGATAGCGAGCTTTCATATTCCTGATACGGAGATAAATAGAGAATCCATTGGTATGGTTATGTACCTGGACAAGTTCCAATTCATCAAGAAGATCTTCAGCCTCATGAACAACATCTCTGACTTGCTTAACCCAAACTTTAAGTTCCTCATCACTCTCTTCTAACGCATCTGCAACCCTTAAGAAGGCTCTTATCAGCTCCAACTGTCCTTTCAGGTATATCACTTCTGCTTGAACTCCAGTGAACAATTTCACCTTATTCTCAAAAACAGGTGCAAGCCTTTGGAGAAGAAAACCCACTGCACTCTCAGCCATGAACTTCGTGCATTTCTACAGCAACTAGTGGAAATAAACTTGGTTTCAGACTTCCTAGCTATATGCCTTGCTTTGAAAATTTCTTAAGATATTGTTTTATTCAACCGATTGTTGCATGAGTTACAAATAACACAGGAGATAGAGATGCAAGACTTTTTTCACACAAAAAATTGAAAAATGACAGCATCACAAGTAGATTACTACGTGTCAGAAAATGAAAACAAAACAAAACAAATGCAAGAAAAGCTTAAAAGTTATCTTAGAATATGTCAAGTTGAGCTACAAGCTATCTTAAAATATATACGAAGAGAAAAATCACTATATAAAATTGCTGACTTACTATTACTTAGATAATGTGAGGAAGAAACGCGTCAAGGATTTTAAAACAATATTCCTTACCGCAATGCAAGTTCTACTCAGAGGGTGCCTGATTAATGCCTTAAAAGATTTGGTTGAAGTCAAAATATATTAAATTTTTGTGGACAATTTTTTTTAGGAAAGACAAGTTGTGTAGTAGTACTAAAAATAAGACTGTAGTGAAAGGGGATGAAAGCATTTGCATATGCCAAAAAAGTATAAAGAGAATGTTACCAGTGACTCTGAGCTTTGGGGCAGTGTTAATCTAGACGACTTTGCTTGTAGGAATTAGCTATATCCCAAGGTAAGTGGTGTGTTTGGGTGGGAGGAAGGAAACGTAGAACAAAGAAAACAGATATATATAGTAGTGTACTTGTTTTTTCTTTTAGTCTTGATTACGTTTTAAATACCTCACAAAAGAGTGAGTTGATCAATGAATTAGGGAGAATGGAGAGATAGTGCAAATTGATTGGTATGCTAGAGACTAGAGAATTAAAGTAATGATAGAAGAATAAAACCTTTACAAAATGAAAAAATATTTTGAATATTCAATAAAACAACAAATTTTAATAAACACTTAATTAAAAATACCAAAATTTATAAGTCAATTAAAACTTAATTAAATATTTCCTTTATCAGAATTTAATTTAATGAGTGAATTTCTACCTTCACTCGTAATGGACTAATTGCATAGTTTAATGAAGAGTGGATTGCTCATTTTATTTTATAATCTAACTTAAAATATGCATTAGAACTATCAACATGCGTAAATTTCAATGGTATTTTCTTGTAATGTTTTTTCTTTTTTTCAAATAACACTTATACTTCGTATATTTTCCATTATTGTAATGGTCTTACCAAGAATGTAAATGTAATATTTTTAAAATTTAAGAGACTACATTTGCAATATAGGAAAAGATTGAAAATGTAATATTTTAAAATAAATGGGAGATTTCCGTAAATTTTTTGTGTAGTTTGATAATATCTCAGAAAACGCCAGTGTAATTTAATGAGTTCAGATGGTGGATGTATTGAATCTATTTTTCTTTTCTCTTTTTTATTGAAGAGAGATCTAAAAGACAAAGAAAAGAGAAAAACTCATTTTCTTTTAGAAACAAAACTCAAGAGGGCTTTTTGTATTTTTGTTCTCTGTTGAAATTTTAAACTTTTTTTTACTTTCCTATTTTTTAACCCTACAAAGCAAGGGTTAGCCTTACACCAAAAGGGTGAGGAGACCTTGAAAGCTAGTGGAAAAAAAAGGGACACCAGTCTGTTTAAAATGATAGATATTAGAACTTCATTGGTAACAAAACCTTGCTTGAAGGGTTGTGTAAAGATCCTATGCTGTTAATTGATTATACAGCTAAACTAGACTGGTATGGATAGTCTCCAAATCAAGTTCAACATGTAACCCAATTATTAATTTGAATTAATTTTGTAAAATACCCCTTCATTATATTATTATAAGTTTGAATCAATTCACATAAATTAAATAAGTTTGCTGAAACTAGTTAATACTCCTTAATTTAAAAAAATATATCTTAACTTTCTAATTTATCCTTTAAGATCCTCCTTCCACCGTAATTATTTTTCTAACACCATATTAATTTTAATGGTCTATCATTCCTACGATTATGAAAAAGTTTGCAGAAAAGTACGAGTCTAGATTTTTTTTACTGAATTGTTAGTGTTATCTCTATGTCTTCGAGATAGATATACTGATTTTGATATATTTAAAAAGTTTTTAATATAACTTTAAATATCAAAATTAGTGTATTTTGAAGAAATATTAAAAGGGCAGTACCAAAAGCTCAATAGAAAATCCAAATTTAGAGAGTAAATGATATTAATCATGATGTAATTAAAAAATTAGGGTAGATTTTTGAAAAGTTTTCTACAATAACTCATATATAGAAAAAAATCTCTAGAATGTGACTTGTAAAAAGAAATAGGTAAGGAATTTGATGCCAAGATTTAGGAAGGTCAATAGGGTGTGCAGAATCAGACCGATACGAAAATAAATAGCGGAAAATTGATCTAAAAAACCAATAATTGATTAAAAATAAATTTTTTTAGATTTATTTGATTTTTTTAGAATAATAGTTTGATTTGGTTTGTGATTTGACGTTTTGGAACTGATTCAAATAAAATTTAATTGAAATTAATTATTTAAATATTATTATATCAAATTATTATTTTATTTATATAAGATATGTAATTGTGAAAGGAAGAAAATTTAATATGTCTAACTTATTTTTACTAAGTAATACCATAAACTTAACTTAATATGTGAATGAGGTGGAAAAAGACTTGTCTTAATGGTAAGAATGTTACATTATTAGTGTTGAATTGAAGGAAAAAGATGTTAGACAGATTATTAGTCTTGAAGAAAAAGATGTTAAAGAAAAACAAAATGAAACAATACAAAATAATTAATTCGTCCTGAAAGAGAAATGTGTTAAAAGAAAATATAAAATATTATTGGGAGGAAACCATATAAAATAATTCATTTCGATGTTTATTTTCAGATTAATGTATACATGTGAATAGAGTTTGTTAGACTTATACGAAGGAGATTATATAAGTTATCTAGTATTTATGTCGTTTAATACGATTATAATTTGTTCTTTATTTTTTATTTTCTAAAAACATATGCCTTTATATTTTATTTCTAATTCTTTCGCAGATAGAAAAGAAAAAAAATAATATGTATAACCAAATTGTCTAATATTATACACAATATAAAGAAATAAATATTTAATTATAGTAAAGTAGATAATAAAACTATTCATTATAATATAATATTAGGTGGAAAATATAAGATTCACCAATATATGTATTAATAAAAATTTATAAGCGACCTCAATGAACATATATTTTTAACTAAAATTAAAATCATATCCCCTCAATGACCATAGGTTTGAATTTATAAGGGACTAATTTTATTATAAGCTAGTAAATTATTAACTTGTACACTATCACCAATATGTTAACTATAACAGCAAGAAAATATGGACAAATATGGGCTAAAATTAGAAGCATACAGAAGGAAGAAGTCTTTGCTGACTTTTCATGTATGAATGTAATGATGCACATCAATCATACTCAGAACCTCATTTACATAGAAATTGTTTATAAATTGGCACTTTCTTTGCCTTAAAACAGTGGGCACGGCAATGGTGTCATGTTGTCCACATAGTGGGTTCTATGTTTGACTACAATAAGAATGTTGGAACATGTTCAATGAATTCAAACTGGATTTACATCTTTTAACGTAGACTAAATGGAAAAATAATAAAGCCTAGAAGGCCACATATTACATTATAAAGGGAAGATAGGTTTTTAGAAGCAAAGTCAAATACATTAACCTAATTTGTGGATTAGAAAAAGTTTGGGTATTGGGAAAAAGAGTATACTTTTTCCATGGAAACACAGAATAGTGGAAGATATGTATATTTTTTTTAATACCTTAAGCGTACTGTGGAAACTATGGTGGAGAAGTGTATCATTGAAAATGTCATTGTTGATATAATTTACAGAAGGACTAAGAATTTGTACATTCTTGAGTACTTAGCACGCTATGTCTTCTACAATAGAAAACAATTTTGGAACATTATCCATATAAAACTCGGGTCTTATTTTCAAAGCAAGGCTTGAGTTACCGAAAAATCAACCAAATTAGTTCAACACTACACAAGCATGATTTTGTCTATTTTAGTCTTTCCAAGAGCTTATTTGTTTATTAATGAGAAGCAATTATTGTTACTATTGGTTATCAGGAGGATTATTTTCCCTCAATTATCTTCAGTCAGCACACTATGACATCACTAACTGTTGTATCAATCCATCCATTTGAAACTTTCATAAGTTATAAATTATGCTTGTAACATTTTCTTTTTCTTTGAGTATCAATTATGTTGAATGTTTTTAAATTTTGTTTAATGTTTTTATTTTCTTACGAAAAATAATGACATGAATATAATTTTTGCATTAACTATACAGATGAAGTCAATCTGAAAATACATAGTTTGTATATAGATGTAATATATATAACTGCACAGCACCATGCAGTTGTAAATCACACTATCAAAATATGATTTAATTTACATATTAATTTATTATCTAAGAAAATAGATTGGATGAGTGAGATTAGCGCAGTTCAACTTATAACTGCAGAGGTTCAAAATCCTTTCTGTTGAGACTGTGGAGGCTCTGAATCCCTGGTTCTAATGTCTTTAGCACACCATCCCTTTAAGGGGTTGGAAAAAAAAATGCCCACATAATCCCTGACAATGACCAAGATTCCTATTAAAAAAACAATGATAATTAATGATTTATTTGTCCAGTTTTTTAACTGAAAATAATATTCCTCCAATTATTGACTAACTATTAAAATTACATTAGATTAGAGTTACAATTATGCTAAGTGTCACACTATACATGATTTATATAGCATGGTACGATTTGAAATCCCCATTATACAAATAGTAGAAAAACTTGTTTGTATCATACTTAGAATCACAATTCTAATCAAAAACACAATCTGAACTGTGGATTCGAGTCTCACTCTAAAACGGATGAAGTCACATGATCCAATTTAAAGAAAACCCTAATTTATTTCATTTTATTATGTCAACTATGCATACCCTTATTCCGATTGTCATGAATACTTTATTTAGCCGTACAACCCATGGAAGAACTAAGAGACAGTGACGACTTCCATGAAAAATGAAAAGGCACTTCTGCATATGAGAGAAGATAACTATAATGTCATCTCTTTCTTATTCTCCTTGGGTCAAATATTTACTTTTTTTCATTTAATAAAGAAGTTGAACAATACAACCAGCTTAATCCAATCATTATATCATTAACTTATAGTGTACAACCACTAATTTTAAATATGGTTATGATTATTAATTATATCTTTACAAGTTTACATGTCTTGTATGTTATATTTTTTAAATGTTTATGAATCTCATACGAAACAATTCACAATTCAAAATATAAACTCTCCGAATGAGAGTTTGTATCGGGATTCAACTACCATAGTTACTACAAACATTCTCTACGATCTTGCTTTTTATTAAGATTATGAAGTAATCAAATTGTTAAGCTGCTCAATTTGTAAATATATAACGTAAATACGAGTTAAACAGTACCACGAGTGATCAATCAGAAAAAGGTTAATCATAGATGATAAGTCTATTCCCTCATTTCAGTATTTTCCCTTTTTCCAATCCCATTCTGTGTCTAACCCCAATTGTCTTCAACGAACTTTGCGAACTTTATCTTCCTGTCCTATGCCCAAGGATTTCTGGGCATTTGCAATACCTTCAGGATCTGCAACATAAACGCAAGGAAACATCAAAGATTAACAAATTCCCGTTTCCAAAATAAACATAATAGCTAATCCAATGAATATGCAGAAATACCACCAATAACTTTTTTCCATTATAGATCATCATACACTTTAGTATGATACTCAAATGACAAATAAAACGCAGAGAAACTCACATAATCAATTTAGATGGTAGATACTATATAATGAAAGAGAAAGGGAATAAAAGGTTTGAGATTCCTGTTCATGTATAAAGTAGTCAAGGTTAGCATACAGTAATGGACAACTTGAAGGGGCTTCGCAAAATATGCAAGACAAGGTATTTGAAATAAAACTAGGTTCAAAGTAAAACACCAGTAACATACATTCTAATACACTATTTTGAACACTCTATTACCATTGAAATTTATTGAAAATCAGAAAAAATTTGTATCACTCATAATTTTGTAATTTCCAATCAAATATAACCAATAAACGAGAATGATAGAAGAAATTTATTGAATGAATAGCTAACATGCAAACAGTTCTCATTTTTGAATTGATGGAATGAGGTAGAAGGGAAGAACATACAGTAGAATGCTCATTGCTTCGATTTTTTTCAAAATTCCGGTGGAAAGAAATGAAACATGATGAAATAGGTTCCATCCCACTCAAACAATGTTTCTCCCTGATTTGGAAGCATTGTGAGATGGAATCAACTAATTGTTTACTGATCCCCTTACCATTTTGTTCACTTTCCAAATAATTGAATGGAAACTTTGCTCCATTCCCACATAAAATAATTTCATTTCGTTCTACCAATCCCATTTAATTACACTTGGCATCACATATTCAAACAAAAACTAGTATCGTTCCATAATCTCAGCTGTGGAAAAAGGTGCTGCAAATCTAACATACCAAAGAATTGGGTGAAAATGCGAGTGAAGAAGCTCAAGTTGCGAGAGACATTGTATGCCATGACAGGAGGAAGAGGTTTCACAACAGTGTCAATGCTAAAAACACGTTGAAGAAACTGCATTATACAGAAAATAAAAAATAAAAAACACATCAGTCCAAAATTTGGAGAAAGAACATCAATGCTAAATCAATTCCACAAACAAGAAGGAAATGATTGTAGTGTTTGTTCAGTTATTAGTTCCATCTAGCTAAACCCACATTCATTGTCCATAACACAAAATGTTACTTCTGCATTTCACTCTTTGACATCGGTTGCCAAACATGCTCGAACTCGTTCATACAGAATGAGTAATAATACTAATAATAACATAACTATGAGAATATATGGAAAAAGAGAAAAGTATAGCTATGAAGCATTTCCTATAAAAAATTTCGCACTAAAATCTATGTCACTAGCAAGGCCTAGGGTAAAGTCCAAAGACAAGGAACAATACTTGGCTATTTATTTAACTAGCTTGACAAAGGAGAACCAAAAACAGTTATCCATAACCTTAGAAGTAGGTCACATAATTAATTTTGTTAAGAGAAAAGAAGAACCTGGAAATTGCGCTGGAAACTGTAGCGTAGTTCGGGATCAATTTCGATGGAATCTTCGTCGTGGTGAAGATGGTTGGACTTGGAAGAGGGAACGTGCATGGTGGCAGTGCCATCACCCTGCCTCGTCACTTTCAGTTTTCCCTCTTCGAACACTTCGCTCTCCTCGCCTCGCCACGGCGCCGATGACATCAGTTGCTTCTTCCCCTTCTTCGCCATCTCTCAAATTTCAATTCTCCTTATCCCAATTCTCTTCCTTCTCCTTTTATCCTCTTATATTAGGTTATCGTTATTCCTCTTTTTTCTGGGAACTCTTTAAATCAAAATAAAATCGAATAATTGAATAATAAAAAAAAATAACTAATTGCTATTTTAATACAACTGTATTAATATTATTAAAAATAAATTATATTATTACAATTAAAATTTGTAATAAATAATTTATATTGTAATACAAAATTATTAATAATTGAAAAAAAAATCAGTTTAAAACTATATATAAAAAAAAACATGCGCGCGTATTGAAAAATATGTCTTGAAATTCTCATTTTATATACCTAGCGTAAACACATGTATCAAATCTTAAAAAAAAATATAGAAGATAAATATTTTGTAAGGAAAAAAATGACAATTAAAAAATTAAGGTTGAGCTGAGGGATTATATAGTTATTTGCAGAAAGAAATTTTACTATGATATGTATTTTATGATACAATATAAAGTAACATAGTCTTATTAAAAAAGCTATATCCTTTTTATTTTATATAAAAGTATAAATATAAGGTAAAATAGTCTTATGGATTACTGCACATCATTTTGTATTGCTAATCTTTATTATCATATTTTGTTTAGAATGTGAGCTTCTTATTTCCATGTTTAGAAGTGGGAGATCACACTGAAAGATTCAAAAGCTAAGTGAATGATGCATTGGTAAACCAAAATGTTGAACACTTTTATTCATTATCCTCAGAATACACGTTCAAGAAGCAAATAATGCTCCCTGAATTACTTGGTTGAAAGTTGTTTAAGAATTTGCTGTGAGATGACTGCAGAAACAAAAGAGTGCTTTCACTAGCATATGCAAGCTGATGTGAAACAAAAATTTGCCGTCACTCACATATGCATGTTAAGAAAGAAAAAAATGAGAGTGTTAAACCTTCCACAGAGTACAAATTTCAAGACTTCTCATTGCAGAACTGCGACTGGAATCAGTCTCTCGCTCCCCTAAAGTCTCTAATGAGTAGACATCCCAACCTCCATCCCTCCAATATGAGGAATAAACTGCTGGAACATGTTGTGCTCTCAAATAGTCCTCACCTCCACTTGGATGCAGTCTTGTGATCAATTCTTCAGGCATGTCAAAAAACTCAATTGATTTTAGTTTTGTTAGATGTTCAATGCCTAAGGGTACCTGCTTCAGTGAACCACAGCGCTGGATGATGAGCTTCTTAAGACCAGGCATTGCTCCCTCCTCCACAGTCATAGATTTGAGTTCTGCTAAATCATCAAGGCCTAACACCTTCAGACTAGGAAACCCTTTTGCCTTGAAGTTCAATGTCTCACCTACATAAACTTGAAGAAACTCCAGGTGTCTCAGATTTGGCAAATCTTGAAGATGTACCAGAGGATCCTCTCTTAGCCAACTCCATTTTAGAAACACTCGGACCAAGTTCTTAAGAGAACTTATCCAGCTGGGAAAAGTGTCTAAACGTCCACTCAAGTATAGCTGCTGGAGATACGGAGGAGGGCTGCAAATGTTGTGAATATCAATTATCTCATCATATTCAATTGCTGTGATGGACAGTGAGCGGAGATTGATCATCTTCTCAATGGATGAACATAGAGCAGCACCATCTTGTTGCCTCATCTTTCTGATGCCAAGCCTCCTGAGTTGAGTGAGTTTTCCTAGCTCAACCATCAAAGCCTGGTCTGCCTCTATAAAGCATAGCTTTTGCAAAGATTTCATGAGTCCTATAGGGGCAGCCACCTTGAAGCCGTGCCTTGAATGGAAATAAGCATAAGATTCAATCTCATAGCGATACACCAACAGATGGCGTAACTGTTGAAGCTCCACAATTTCAACTGGCAATGCAGTGACAAGGGTTTGTTTAAGATCTAGAGTCTCCAGCTGCTGCAGCTTCTTAATGGTACTTGGTATGCTTTTCACATTTGTGTTCTTCAAACTCAGATACTTGAGAAGGTAAAGGCTGATTATTTCAGCAGGAAAAAACTCCAAAGGTGTATCCTGCAAATCTAACACCCTGAGTAACTTATAACCAGTGGAACATAATGCATGTAAAGAAAAATGCTCCAGTGAATCTGATAAGCCAAACATTAGTAGAGACCGGAGTTGGAATGAAGCTCTATTTTGTTGCACATTATGCAATGTGTTTATGATTGACAGGCGTCGAACTTTGTCTGGCCAGATTATGTCTTGATCTTTGGCTATTGTTGCAAAGTTTTGATCCTTTGCCTTCAAATTCACAATCTCTCTTAGAAGATCATGCATGCGACAAGTCTTCATCCTGCCATCACTGGTTTTTGATACAACTTGCAGCAGACTTCTGTCCAAGAGCTCCTTGAGGTAACTGTCTGCAACTTCCTCCCTTGTTTTTCCATCTTCTCCATTCACAAAGCCTTCAGCAATCCACAAGCGAATCAGTCTCATGTGCTCAATTGAATGAAACTCAGGGAAGATGCTTAGGTACAACAAACAGGATTTAAGATAGTAAGGCAACTCATTGAAACTTAGAGAAAGCACTTTTTTCATATCCTCCAATTTGTCATTGCCTTCAATTTCAGATCCAAAACTTCTGCAAACCATCTGCCACTCTTCAATGTTTGCCCTCCCTTTCGTAGCCAAAGCACCACCAATTGCCACAATTGCTAGTGGCAACCCACCACACATTTTTAAGATCTTCCTGCAAACCTCCTCCAGATGAGGAGGACATGAGTTACCCTGAAATGTTTTCTTGCAGAAGAGATACCAAGCTTCTTCCTCAGGTAAGAAATCAAGGTTAAAATCCTTACCCAGTTCAGCACAAGAATACAAAGCTATATCTTTTTTGCGTGTTGTGAGCATCACTCTACTTCCACGGTTGCTATTAGGCAAAGCAAGTTTGACAGAGTCCCATACCTTCACATGCCACACATCATCCAGCACAATGAGGTACCTGCTTCTCTGAAGCAAGTTCTTGATCAGCTCTTTGAGCTCCTCACTTTTCATTTGCCCAACTGCTTCCGGAGCCGGTTTGCCAATGACATTATGGAGCTGTTGAACCAGGTCTTTAAGGAGCTCTTGTAGCTTGAAAGACTGAGAAACATTAATCCATGCATGAATCCTGAAACGCTTCTTCACTTTTGGATCATCATAGACCTGTTTCGCCAAGGTGGTTTTCCCCAACCCTCCCATTCCATAAACTGGAATCACAGCCCTACCCGGTTCTTCATTGAAAAGCAAATCACAAAGCTGCTTCTTGGGTTTGTCAATACCCACAAGATCAGCTTCTTCTAGCAGAAGTGCATCTCCTTGGCTATCAAGCCTTGATGAAAGCCGTTGACTTGACCTGGAGCCTATCCCAGGTAACAATGGACGTCCCTGGGATATAACGTCCACTTTGGATTTGATGCTTTGCATGTCTAAAGCAATTCTACGCCGAGCTTTCATGGTCTTAAGGCCGAAAATAAGCCTGTGAAGAGAAGAATTGTTGCCTTGTCCATGTTGATCAACAAGGCGAAGGTTGAATTCATCTATAGCATCTTCCATGTCATGAGCAACATCTCTCACACGTTTCACCCATGCTTTGAGTTCAGGGTCTTTGTCCTCCATGGCATCAGCCATCCTTAAGATGGCCTTGTGACGTTCGAGTTCATATTTGATGTGCTGAACATCTTCACGAACCCCTCTCTGCAGATTCACTTCTTCTTGAAGTAAAGAATTCAGCTTTTCCAGTAAAAACGATACCGAACTATCTGCCATTTTTTACTAATAACAAGAGTTGTTGCAGAACTTTATCATGAGACTTCTGGGTAGATTTTTTGTGTACAAGAATCATGGGATATTAGGAATTCCTTTGTGGCTTTGATGTTGTACTTATAAGGCCTTTTTCAAGGTTACGTGTCTGAATGTGTAAGAGAAAATTTGCTCTTATTAGAGCCACCAAGGAAATGGTCAACTCCTATGATTTGATCGTAGGCCTTATGTTTCCGCGTCACAAAACAACCACGTAAAACCATGTCTTCGATGGAAAAGATGTTGTGTTGTATTTTACGAAAACGAACAAAAGAAGAAGACTAGAAAAATTTTCTGAGATTAATCAATCAAAATATTCACATCAGGTGAAGAAAAGTGCCGTTGCAAATACATCAGAATTCTGGAGACCAGTTCAAATATTAGGCTATTGCGCCCTTTGTTTTGAGTCAAAATCTTGCGGGAATATCAACTCAAGTACCGTTGTACGATGTTATTGTGAAAGAAGTAGAGCAATGAGCAAATTTGACTCCTTTAAGATTAACAATGAAAAAAATAATGATGTGTTTAGTTAGGCAAAGAATCTGTCTTCAAAAGCTCTGCATGAGAAAGTTTGGATTAAACTGAAAGAAATATCGCCTTCGTGTAAAATTCGCTCAAGTACTTTTTAATCAATGGCATACTGGTATGAATAAAATTAAAATATATTTGTTTAAGTTTGATTAGAATGAGCAAATTTGCCTCATTTTAGAACTGAAGACTTAACTGACTTGAGAGAAAAAATTCTTCATATTGTTCAAACTGAGAAAAAGTATGAATGACAATAATTATTGGGCCCCTTCAATACGCGGTTATTTTTCGTAATTGGAACATGAGAGGATGCATCCTTTGACAAATAAAACAGGTTACAAACAGAAACTCATAATAATTATTATATTTAAATGTAGCAATTATTTAATATTTAAATAATTAAAAATATTTTATGCCAGACATTGAATAATTACAAATGCTTCTTGCTTCATCTTTCCCTGAATACTTTTCAATGATTAGTTGCTTCATATGCGCTTGCAAACTCTTACATTGCTTAGTTCGTTGACTATGTGCGTTCAATTTTTGGTGTTTTATTCGTACCCAAGGAAAGGTTGGAAAATTTGGATGTTGACTTAACCACGCACGAGCTGAGAAACTTCTGACATAAATAACGGGTCAATTTCTTAACGAGTGTTTTGTAAGGAGAAGAAAGTAGGAAATAACATAAAACAAAATTTCCTTATTCGTATCAATATTTTCATATTAATTTTGAATTAACTTATATAGAATAACTTCTCATTAATATATTAAACTTTATCTCATTTCCCATATTAATTCATATAAGTTTTCATGCAACATTGTTCGTTGATTAACATTAGTTTCATCCTTATTTTATTTAATTTTGGCATTTAGAATTTGTAGTGAGTTTTAATTCATACAAGTTTTCATGCAATGTAATACAAAATTCTATAAATCTTACTTGTTTAATAAACTCCATCCATAATTTTGCAACTTATAATTAATTACATCAAAGGCTAAGTATAGTAATTGTCATCTATTTTGTTTATTTGATTAGCAAGAAAATTGTACCGAATTGGATTTACATTCGCAACTCATTGTTGCTTTGTTCGGTACCAAAGCTGAATTTGTTACATCACAATCTGTATATATGCAAACCCATATGGTTGAAGAAAATTCTTAAAAAACTACAAGCAAATAAAAGTTAATATAATTTCTTATAGCAATAACTCATCGATCAATCATACATAAAAAAGCAACTATATTACGAGAATAAAACTATTGATCTAATTAATTACGAGAATAAAGATCAAGTTGCTTACATATTCACCAAAGCTTTGAAAAGGCGCTCATTCTTAAAGTTGAGAGAGTTGCTTAGTATGAAGGCTTTAAATTAATATATTAAGAGGTTGCTATAGTACCTGTATGCACTTTACTACCTTTTGTGTTGTCTATTTTCATTTTCCAGATTTTTAATAGGTAAACTTATTGGTTCATTAGAATGTTTAGGGTTTAGGGTTTGTAATGTGTCTATTTAATAAAGAGTAGGAATTGGTGATCCATTACTATTTTGTAATGTGTCTAAAATTATATAGGCAGATTTTCTAAAATTATATATCCTCTGGCGTGTATGCATACTCATGTCGCAAAGAAACTGAAAGCCAATAACTGGTGGGATAATATATAAAGAATGTTGAACAGCATAACAAATTGGTGGTAACAGGCTATACAATCAAAGGAAAATGGTAAATAAATTAATTAATCAATTAAAACTCCAAAATGTCAAACTGAAATTTAAAAGACAACCCTAGACAGCTAAAATGTGTGAATTTAAAATTTTCATCTCGTAACGAGAAGAAAAACAAAAGCTTACAAGCACACATAAGTGCAAGCTACAACAGGAAAAGACTTACTAACCTATTTATAACTAATATGTTTCTATTATCTTTTAAAGTAATAAATAATTCGAACAAAAAGAGTAAGAAATGACCGAATTCACATATTCCTTCAGCCAAAGATAAACACAAGTCACCAGCATTTAGTCTTCATCGTCAGAGTCGTTAAATGTTTTCTTTTGAGACTTTGGAGCATCAACAGGGATTTCCTTGAAGTGCGCCCCGTAAAGCTTGGACTCCTATAATGGATTGGAAAATTATAATTTTAACAATCAAAATTAAATGTTTATCCTTGTTTATCGTAGAAAAAAAATCTGAACTAGTGCACGGACAAAAAAGGAGAAGAAAATAGACCTTTTTCTTTACATGTGTGCCAAATTTCAGGAGGTCATCGGGTACAATTTGCCCTGCTTCCCTCAAAACATTCACCAGCTCCCCAGCAAGTCCCTGAAATATTTCAATTCTTAATTGACACCAGGGTGAAAAAAACACAAAAGCACAAATTAATACTATATAACCTACGAGGACAAATACTAACTATAAAGTTGTTAGTCAGTTACCTTATTCTGCTGTGTGAAGAATGTATGGGCAACACCTTTCTTACCAGCTCGTCCAGTCCGCCCAATTCTATGAACATAATCTTCTGTAGTCAGAGGAAAACTATAGTTTATCACTACTTCAACATCTGGAATATCCAATCCCCGTGCAGCCACATCAGTAGCAACCTGTTCACTGAATTACGTCAAATAATGGGCTGTAAAAAGCAACAATGTTTGAGGGATCCAGTCCCGTTCAATAGACATAAAGCTAGTTTGTTAGAAGCATTCCATACTGTACCCACTAAAGGCATTAGCAGGAGCCCCTACAATAATAAGTTCAAAAAAGATTGACCTAATAATTTCTTTCCTTCAAAGGGATAAGAAACAACTAAGAAGAATTTGTATAAAAACATTTTCCAGGGATAGGAAGTGCAAAAGAACATATTGCAAAAATATGAAGTCAAATTGATGAGAAGAAAACAACCATTCTCCAATATAGCCACAGTATCATGGAGAAAACAGTTAAACATTGTTGTGATAGCAATTCATAAATTTCATTTAACTTTTGAGTTGTCATACTGATATAAAAATTATCACTAATAATAAAAGTGTAAAACAAGCTACCATCAAAGGACAGCTTCCCTTCTTGAACAATGAGAGTGCCTTTGTGCGATCATGTTGAGCTTTGTCCCCATGTATTGAAACAACCTTCCAACCCCTGAAAATGGTATTTAACACATCCTTAGTAACTATTATATTTACATCAGCACACGTTTAGAGCACGCACCAGATATTTTAACCAGGAAATTATCATAAAGTGTGAGGTGACATACCCTTCTTGAAGCATATTTTCAACTCGTTTGGTTTCATTTTTGTACAAAACAAAAACCAATACTCGATTGCTGAGAAACAAAGATACAAGATCTTAGCAACTCGTAGCAAAACAAAACTAGTAAGAAACAAATTGCAGAATATACCTCTGAGATTTGTGGTACTTTTCCAGTAAAGCAACCAGGCGCCTATCACGAGCCCGGTCATCCAAGACCTATATGAATGTAAAAGGATTCAATATTAACTAAAAGCATAAATATGTATGAGTAATATAGATTGATCAAATTCATACCTCAACTATCTGCATGACATCATGATTGGCAGCCAAGTCTTCTGAACCTACAACAACCTGTCACAAGTTTAAGCATTTCTTCCTCCAAAAACTTGTATGAAAAATAGTTGAAATATTTTTTTTGAAAAAGATACAGACTTTTACAGGATTGGGATCCATAAACTCCTGAGCCAAGTGATGAACTGCCAAAGGCCACGTAGCACTGAACATAACCATTTGACGATCTGCAAAAGAAGTACACTCTTTATTAAGACAAAAATAAAGTGGAAAAACATGAGCAAACAAAATATCTATGTAAGCTTCTTGGAGAATCAGTTATATAGATCAGTTTTGAAAAATCTAAGCCAAACATTAAAAACTCCAGGACAAGATATTAAAAATGAATAAATTAATGTCCCAGTTATAGGGGTAAAAGCTGATAACAATGCATCATACCAGAACTTGTCTGACCCAGTATAGAGCGAACTATTTGCTCAAAACCCATGTCAAGCATCCGATCAGCTTCATCAAGTACCTGGAACAACAATGTTTGCAAAAGTCTCACCATATGTTGCTTATAAACAAGCATCTACTTCTAGTTCACATATTTAAAGCCAAAGAAAAGTCAGCCAGGAAGCAAATTGTATGGTAATTGAAAATCCAGTATATGTAGAACAAAGAGATTCAAACTGACTTTCCCAACAATGAACGTAGTAAAAAAAGATAAGATGTATAACAACAACCCAGTATAAAGTGCATTAAAAAATAAGAGGGAAATTAACAACAGAATTCTGCTTGACAATTGACAGCTTACCACAAAAGATACTTCTTTGAGGCAACAGACACCCATTTCAATTAGATCCTGGATACGACCAGGAGTTCCAATGACAATGTCCTGGATGGAAAAAATGGTATTAAAATATCCATATGATGTTAATGAAAAAAAGGACAAAAAAAATCACTCAACATGTAAATGAACAAGCATTTAAATTCAACTGGCATTTGAGTACAAACCATCCAAAGCAACAGGAGAATTTTATAACTTACAATGCCCGATTTTAGTGAGGAGATTTGTGGGCCTTTGGAGGTTCCACCATACAAACAGATTGATTCCACACCACAAGAACTACCAGCATCACACATGACATCTGATATCTACAAACAATTAAAGAAAACTATTACATATTATCATTCAGTAAATCAGTAAATTCTCATGGATGTTGAAAAATTAAGATAAAGTCACTGTATTTTATATGAGGAAGAAAGAAACATTTGGTTGGGGGGCCGGGGGTTGAGGTGACTGTAAAACTCACATAACTGTAGGAACCTAAAAATCTTATTCTAAAATAAATAGCATCAATCAGTTTCCTGTTTAGACACATAGTGTTCTGATGGACATATATATAAGCTATAAAGTGTCACGTGGCACCAATATTTAACATATCACACAATTTAATTAATCAATAGCAGCTGGTTGATAATTTGACTGTAACCCATTGTTTCTCATGTTCAAATATACATATCAAACAATAAGACAAGTAGCAAGTAGAAACTACAAAATTCAATCCACAAAGCCCTTTAATTTGAATTTGAAATCCAAGTAAACCTGAGATTCAAATTCTCTCATTTCAACGGATGTAATATAGGACTCTATTTTCAATCTGCAACTGACAAGTGCTAAACACACATGAAATGATTAAAAAATGAAGTTTAAATTCAAATTAAATATATCCAAACTTCATACTTGTTGTGCTAGCTCTCTAGTAGGAGAAAGCACGAGGCAAAGAGGGTTCCGCCCCTTGGAACCTTTACCCTTCCGCTTCCCCAAAACATGCATAATCGCCGGTATCCCGAACGCCAACGTTTTGCCTGAAAGCAAAACCACCAAAATCAGAACCAATTTCAAGTCACGCGAAACACACATATTAACAACAACAACAACGCACCTGATCCAGTGGCAGCGATTCCAATCAAATCACGACGGTCCAATAAGAAAGGCCAGGCCCGCGACTGAATCGGAGAAGGCTTCTCGAAACCCTTGCAGCACTGCAGCACATTCTCCGGCAGTCCCGAATCCGAAAAGTTTTTCACCGCCGCATACTTCGCATCTCCGGCATTCTTGCCTGTAACAACCACAGACCCGTCCGCAACCGTTTCATCGCGATTAGCGCCGTTGTCGTTGTTCCTGTCACCGTCGGTTTCCGCTGCATTCTCTTTGGAGTCGTGGTGCTTCTTCTTTTTCTTCTTCTTCGATTCGGTGCCGTTTTGATGGTCGAGTTCCTCGACCTTTCGTTTGGCGCTGTTTTCGTTTTCATGCTGCTTATCTTTGTTCTTATTCTTCTTCTTCTTCTCGGAATCAAGCTCGGGGTTGTAGGGGACTTCATCGGCGACTGGTTCGCTGACCAAAACGGCGTCGTGTTTCCGACCCATGTTTGGAGATTGTTGAAGATAGTAGAGAAGGGAAGTTAACGACGCCGCGAAATAGCGAAAACCAGTGCCAAAAACTGCTTCAGGCTTAAGCACGGAGATTTATAATTTTTAGGGTTTTGACTTTTGACTTTGTAGGTTGGGATTTATATCATATATCATAATTTATAATAATTATCTTAATTAATATGATAACCATATTTATATCCATGATGTAGTGCCCAAATTTAATCTTGTTAAAGATTACTCAGAGTTTTAATTGGTTGATTGTATAGAAAATTTATTTAAAAATTTAAACCATGAAACACACGAAAAAGAGGAAAATTTTATTTCGATAATAGTTTCATCAAACAAATATGCATTATTCGACAAATAATATTTTATTTAAAATTTTGTTTTAAAAGACAGGTGTTTAACACCATGAACTCAAGCTTAACAAAGAAAGAAAATTAGTAAAACGAAAAATAACGAAAGAAGGGGTGCATATATTTTTATAATAAAAGAAAAGCAAGTAATATATAATATATGGTTAAGTTATATTTATGTTAGGTGTAACATAGATGTTATATAACTAACCAGATTTCCCCCAAAATTATTGACCAAACTAATTCATTACATATATCTAAATTGTTCCATACTACCATGCTTGCAAATCAACAAACCAGTAATATTGTATCAAACTTAAAAGATGCCTGCAATAGGTAAAATTATTAAACAAAAGTATTTTAATATCTTTATAATATTATTTATATAATTAATTACACTTTTCAATAGAACTTTGCTATTATAATATTTTTAGTATTTTATTTATATGTCCTAGATTGCTTTTATTTGAAGACGTTTATATATTAGTTTATTATTAAATAAAAAATTCTGAAAAATCTGTTGAAAATGGTTATAGACATTATTTTTCTCATCAAAAACGAACTTTGTTAAGGAAATATGAAAAAAAAAAATTATAAGGATGTCTACTCAAATTTAGTAATATATTTAACATTTTTTTCAACTGATAGTATTAGAGAATTTTGTCTAGTTAAGTTTAGTTATAATTTTTTTTATGTCATAGTGAAAAAAAAAAATCTTATTAATGATATTTTTTTTTCACTATAACAATATGAAAATATAGGTAACACTAGAAGTGTCTTAACTCATTTACAAGTAAGTCCCTTCTTATCTATAAAGCTTCTATCCTTCACATTTTAAGATACTCTAATAGACTCGTAATTTGAAGTATCTTGCCCACTGAAGCCATAGTAATATAGTACCATTCCATTATCACAATAATCATTACAATTGAAGAAAAATTATCCTCCTCCTTATCCTTCAAAAGTTCCCTATTCCTGCATCTCACCCATCTATCTATCTATATATATATATAACCTGTTAAAGGAAACACTCTGCACATTCAGAGTTAATGTTTCTCACTAATAATATAGATTTTAAATAGTTAAAATTTTATTTATCAATATTAATAAGATATTTACTAATTTTAAATATTATTTTTTTATTAAAATCAACTTATTTATAGTGGTTTTTGTCACTCATTGCATAATCAAATATATTGAAACATTTTGATGACATAGTTTTAATTTATTGAAATGGAAGAAAGTGAAGTGACGAAGGAAGAGATATGCATGGTAATTTTGTTATCTATATGGTGTCATGTGATTCATATTTAATAGGGTAGGAAACAAATAGTTGTTCCAAATGATGTATGCAAAACAAAAGAAAAAAATCAGTAAACACATTATGCAAAATTCAAATTTTAAATATGCACTGGTGTTTCAAATTTCGAATTTGGTAATAGTCTTTTGTTATTTTTAATAAGACAAATTTCCAATGAACTCATAACTTGCGCTGAGATGAGAATTACCTGTCCCTAAAGAACAAAATTTTGAAAAAAATTATAAAAGAAAGTGATAATGTTGGTATGAAGTCACCGCTTGCACGAGCAATAATCCACTGACGTAGCCTCCACCTGTTACCATACTCCATAGCTGAATTGCCCAATAAATTCCCCACGTCGTACACCTGCACGCGAGAATCACGTGAACTCTGTCAAGGTTCACACTTCACACACCACACTGAAAGCAGCACTATACCGACGCAATGGCACGAATGGTAAATGTGAAGCAATGGAGGGGCAAATTGTTCAAATTCAAGTTCAGTTACTTTTTCTCACAATTCCAAAACTATATCCCGCGTTTCAAACAAGCCAGGTAGCTAGAAAAAGCGAGAAGAGTGCGGTCTCTCACCGCACGCACTACCACTGTCTCACTCCCTTACGCACCCGTTATCATCGCACCATATCTTGTTCGTGCATTTTCACGGATCTAGCTAACTTCTCGCCATGAATCGCCACCACGATCCCAATCCGTTTGAAGAGGAAGAAGTCAATCCTTTCTCGGTAACTTAATCCCCTCACTCTCTCTTTCCATGTCTATATTTAGTTGTTTACAAGATTTCTCAATCGGATCCAACCGTTTTTAAGCTCTAGATTTCTGTTCCACGGTATTAGTTTAAAAATAGAACTGCTTAGGTTACTTGTCCTTTGATCTGGATCTGCCGTTGATTTGCGTCGTTATGTTTTCGTTTCGATTCTTTTGTTTGGCTGCGGACGCCGTTAGTTGAGAAAGAGTGTGTTCTGAATTGTAGCGTGTGTCCTGAGTCGCACCGACATGAGAAATCGGTGCAGGACTTAGTGTAGATGTTTGTGGAGGACCTGGATCTGGAATTTTTGTAGGTTTGTGTGTCGGTTACGGTGTTTTCTGACATGCTCAATTGAGTGAATCCGCGAATTGGAAAATGTGCGATGAATGAAATGGTTATTCGATGCTTAGCTGTCAGCTGCTGTACCGTGTTTTTATTCTTTGCTGTGGCTCGATATCTGGAACATCCGTAATTGGGAAGGGTGAGTCAATTGGAATTAGCCAATAAGTGGTTCTGTGGTTTGAAATGATTGATGCTGCATAGTTCTCTTTTGCTTGCTCTGTTGTGCGCACAACTGAGTAGCTCAAGTTACTCAGCGTGCTAGTCTATTAGGTTAAGCAAGCCTAGATGAATGGTTGGGTTTGCTGAAGTGGGATGAAGAATTGTAGTTCGGTAGAACTTGTACATGCTTCATCTGATGTGTTAAACATTTTTTTCGTGAACCGTGAAGTCCCTCGGACCAATGTATTATAGAAGCAAATTATGTCGTGGGCTTGTAGACGTACTATTCAAATTCCAGTTATCTGAAAGGAATATAAGTTTAATAACATCTCCATTGTGTATTTGTATTTTAAAAAATGTTGCTCTAAAGTGTGGTTGTGTGATAGGTTTGGTGGTTATGCATTTCATCTAGTTAGCAGGGTGCTATGTCTTAGTTTGCTTTCACTTGCTTCATTGCCTAAATTAATGTTTATCGTTTACAACAGAACGTAACCGATGGCTATATTTGGGCATGAGTTCAGAGTTAATTTAGCCGCATGTTTGTGTACAAGAGATTTTTAACTAGTTGAAAACGAGCTAACTTTAAACTCTAATTTTAGAACACATTTGTGAAGTAATGTTGACATTATAATTGTCATCTCTTGTACAATTTTCTAGTTTTGAGAGGCTTGATATTTGATGCTTTATTGTTCGATTTAATTCACGGAGTGCGGTTTTTTCATGCTGTTGGTTCTTACAGAATGGTGCACGGAGTCCACCAGTAGCATCTCAACCACTCGGCTATGGTCAAAGACATGATGCTACAGTTGATATTCCTTTGGATACAACAAATGTAAACGTCATTGCTAATTCGGAGACGTTCTCTTAAGACTGTAAGATTCTTTTTCGATGGGCTGATTTTATTCTCCATGATATTTTATAGGACTCGAAGAAAAAAGGTCAAGAGCTAGCGGTTTGGGAAGCAGATTTAAAACGGAGAGAGAAGGTAGATTGTACAATTAAACATTATTTTTGTTGATGTCAGTGTTATACCTATATTCTCTTAACTGATTGAATATACAAGTCTTGCTTCTGCCATGTTAATTTTATGGTTTACTTTTTGTTCATCTTGTGACCCTTTGAAAATGCATCTGTAGGAAATAAAAAAAAGAGAAGAGGCTGTTGCTAGAGGTGAATGACAAAACCTCACCATTTTATTGGCCCTTCAATTGTCTGTATTTTTGCTGAGTCAATAACATGTTTTTCTTGTTTCAAAAATAAATATGCTTATCAGCTGGTGTTCCTGTTGATGATAAGAATTGGCCTCCATTTTTCCCAATCATTCACCATGATATTGCCAATGAGATACCGGTTCATGCTCAGAGGCTGCAATATTTGGCCTTTGCAAGTTGGTTAGGTATGATTGCTTACATATTATCTATTTATTCATTACAAGGTTTGTGGATTACATGCACACTATTGGGAAATATAACTTATTATCACGTGTCTTCTTTTATCTGGTATTTAGTAACTTCTTGTAGTTCTGCCAAATTTAGTAACTTCTCGTAATCATAACTTTGGGCTACCAACTTATTTAAACTCGAGATTAGGCTATACCTAGATTATCTAATGATGGATACTATAGAATGAAAGAAAATTACCAACCTAAACTTGAGTATTCTGCGAACACGATCTGTTTTTACCCTAATAAGTCAGAATCCGACCTGTGAAACCCAACTTGTGTCCACTCCTACATATTTGCAATTTTATGTGTCGATTGAAGCCATCTACAAATTTTGAATTCTTCCTGGATTTACAGGGTGCTATGAAATTGTGTAATCATGTAATTCTTCAATCTGAATCATGATTTTGACTACATTGAAAAATAATTTACTGTGAATTGGACATTTTATAAATGATGGGAGGAATATTTTCGTTGCATAATGTGAGAAGTGAATGGAATGGTTAAGAAAAATAAATTAGTTCTTTCCCACATCCCCCAAATTAGAGGGAAGGAAAATAGCATTGGATGGCATGAACTTCATTTTTCATTTTGTTCCTCTGCATTCTATTACTTTCCATCAGTCCGAACATGTACTTAGTAGAAATAGAGGTGCTAGACCAGTGTTTTGTATTGCAATCATCCAGAGCCTCATTAATAATTTTTTAAATGCATTCCTTGTTTATATGCACTTTTAACTTCATAGACTCACTTGTAAACAAAAACATCCCCTTTAGGGTTCCTTAATTTTCTTCCCACGTCCTCCACTCCTTTATAAACTATATGTATCTAATTATTTTTCTTCCATTTATTATGTGGTATCTTGGCAGGAATTGTTCTCTGCCTAGTTTTTAATGTAGTTGCTATCACTGTCTGTTGGATCAGAGGCGGGGGTAAGCTCATTCTTCTAAACTTGGAATATTTATAACTATCTAGTTTATTGATGTAATGTGGACCTTAATGCGAAGCTTACAATGTACAGGTGTTAAAATTTTTTTCCTTGCGGTGATATATGCTCTACTTGGTGTTCCCCTTTCATATGTTCTTTGGTACAGGCCTCTCTATCGTGCTATGAGGTAAGCTGTGTTGTTCGTTCTTAGTCCTTATACTGACAAGCAATATCAGCATCACCTAGGTACAAAAGGTTTAGGTGTAGTACAGGGTCTCTTTGTTGTTAAGACATCTTAATTTAGTGCGTTTTTGTGAAAAATTTATTTCCCTGGATATAATTGCTTTTGTTTTTAAAATCTCTCTGGATGCTGGTATTAAAAAAATGATTATTTCTCTTCAATAATCTGACTAGAATGAGCAGTTGATTGTGCACAATGGTTCTTGCTCATGATTATCTCTGTTATGCAGGACGGATAGTGCACTGAAGTTTGGTTGGTTTTTCATGTTCTACTTGGTATGTTAATTTGTATTACATTATACTTGCTTCATAATACAGAGCTAGTGTCTTATTAATTATTTTATTATTTTGGCTTGATGCAGCTTCATATTGCATTTTGCATATTTGCTGCAATCGCGCCTCCAGTTGTTTTTCATGGAAAATCATTGACGTAAGTCCTACAAATTGTATTACTCAGTTCACTTGAATTTCATGAAGTTTTATTTATTTATTTTTTTTTCATCTGGCTGCTATTGGGTGTGTACTTTTTGAATAAAGAATGGTTTAAAAGCCAAGTGCTGATAAAAAAATGGTTTAAAAAGCCAAGTCACATGCCAAGGAGGGAAATTCTAAAAACTTGTGTTCCAGGACTTTATTGCTTTGTACTAGTGATAGAAATTTTCTTTGTATGATGAGGAAGTTTGCTAAAATTGGATGTTTTGAAATCAAAAGTTTTTTTTTTCAGCTTATTTGGAAAAAATGCCCTTATATACATGAGTGTAACGGAATGATAGGATCTTGTAAGTTCTCTGGAGGTTTGGGCCACTTTTTTCCATTATGTAGGCATATGCAAGCAATGGAACATCATAGTGTTTTTATATGTCTATTGGTATGTTGTCATATCATTCAAATTGAAGCGGGGAACAAAAAACTGCTGGCTCTAAAAATGATCAAATTCTTCATAAATTTATCAAAAAGTTTTCTTCTGTCACGCTTTTCCTTAGTCATACATTTTAGTAAATGTATAAAAACTATACACGAATATATTTATTTTTAGGTACATTTGAATTAATTCATTTTAAATTGCAGGGGCATCCTTGCTGCAATTGATGTCTTCTCAGACCATGTATTGGTTGGGGTAAGTTGTATTCTATGTACACATTGGTAACTATTTTCTTGGTGGGTGAAATTGTTAGCTATGTTTTAGAATATCATAACTTAATGAGTCATGAGCATTTTATTTGTAATTGATATGGTAAGTGTTTTGTTTCAAATAATATTTTGCATGATGGTTAGAATCATTTCTATTCATGCATTGCTCATGACTATTGGTATTTCGTAAATGAGGTTCTTTTACCGAAGGAATATCTGCTTACCGAATTCTAATAATAGGCATTTACATGTGTAATATTAATAATTTTGAAGTAAATGCACGTGAAGGCTATTAAACTTCTCAAGTTGAATTCGCCTTCTTCCCTCAGACTTATGATCTCGTGTACAATTTAGTGGCACCAAGTGTCATGGAGAGTTGGAGAATGTTGAAGTAATGATAATTTTGTTGACTGTCTGAGAACCCAAAAAAAAATGATTATCATGAGGACCAGGATGTAAAATTTGCGGGAATTGGACGTTTACTGAAATAGATCGAGTGCTGCTCAGCTTCAGTTAGACTTGGAAAAATCTGTTTTTGCTGTTGCGTTATGATTTCACACAACAGTTTAGATACCGTGAGCTATCAAGGGGCAGGTGGAAAAACATCTGATCGCATTTATGAACTTCTTGAAGTAACCGGAAAAATGAAAAATTCCTATCCCTTTGTTATTTTGAATTTCTGGTCTATAATGTAGGTAAAATCAAGTTTCGTATCCTTTTTCCCTGTGCTTGTTTGATGCAATCAATGTTTGTTTTGATTGTTGCAGATTTTCTATTTGATTGGATTCGGCATGTTTTGCTTGGAGGCTCTTCTAAGCTTATGGGTACTTCAGGTTAGGGACATCTTCATTGATTTGAATTCCACACGCGTTTTAAATTTAATATTATATAATTAAAAATATATTCCTTTACATTATAATACATGTTTCAACGCTCTTGTAGTTTTCAAGCTAAGATAATTACTCAAAATTTAATAGAGAATTTAGTAGTCTTAAAATGAAGTTGTACATATCGTTCATGTATCTATACCAAAAGAATAAATTCTTAACATATAAAGACTGTAGCCAGAAATAAATTATAAAGAAAAGTAATATCAAATTATACCTGATTATATTTTACAAAGTACTTCACCATTTAATAACTTGCAACTGAATCATGTTCTCTTAAACATATTAGATTGAAAGTTTCTTCGCATCGCATGTGTACTAAAATTTATATTAATCCTATACTATGTAATACTTCACTCATAAATCAAAATCGATGCAATATATGTATGTACACACACATACATATTTTTAAATATATTAAATTGTGTACTGTTTTCCAGATGGTTAAAAAAATCTCAAATTTCTTTTGAAGGGAAAAAAAATCTCAAATATTAATGGAAAATGATATTGTTTTCCATGTTTACTTACAAACAAATACCTAAATATTCTTAATCAATTACTTAAAGAAATGGTGTTCACCTAATTTGATTAGTTTATGTATAAATATTTTCTACTAAAATGTAGATATTAATTTTTAAAATAGAAAATATGTATTTGAATGTAAAATCATTTTTTAAAATATTATTAATAAAATGTTTTATCGTCACTATTGTTATATTATCCACCAAAAAGTGACTGATTGAAGTGAAAGTGAACTAGAACTTTATATATAACTTCCAATATCAAGAAATCAATCATCACAGAGAACCAGTATTGTTAGTCTCGTAGGGTGGTGTTGTGTCTATAGATACTCCATCAAATAACGTGAAATATTATCTTAAAAATTATCTCAGTGTATGTAAACAATTATATTTTCCCATAAAGCTCAAATCTCTAACAATGTAAAAATGAATGAAAATTATTAATGACATATCGATGTACTGTACTAGGCAATTTAAAAATTTTATTTATGTTAGTGAAGAAATAATCAATATACTTAAATCAAACTGGAAAATGAAATGGTTAACCTCTGTTTTGTGCATATATTTTAAAATGGTGGTTAAACTACGAGTGAACCGTGGTTGAACCTGAAACACACATTTCAGTAACTGTCGGTCTAGTCTGGTTTTGAAACATTGGGGTGAGGGGGGGTTTAGAAGTTACAATTTTTATTTCTATAACTGCGATCTCTGCCTATAACTAGGGACTATGCCAACAATTAGCTAAAGACAGTAGTAACTTATTTTCCGCTTATTTTTACTTCAGCTTTAACATGGTTGTTTCCTTTTCGTTTGTGTCTACAGAAAATATACATGTATTTCCGGGGGCATAAGTGAGACTGTTATCAGGATTTTCATCCGACGGCTTTGATAGTGTCTGTCACTTCTCAGTGTGGCTTAGCATATTCTTTTTGTGTATCCCCTTATTTTTCTTCTACAATATCTTCATGTGTGATATTGGTTGTGTTCTTTGTAGTGACCGTACCGGGGTTTAGCTTGTACTATAATGTGTAATGTATTTCCCTCCAGGGAAAAGAGAATTTGCTTTCCATAGGCAGATATTTAGTGGATTTCCTGTGAAGTATTACTGTAGTTGTATTGCAGTTTTGATGCGCTTTATAAAAGATAGCCCTCCAGTAAAAGGAAAAAACACTCAGATATTACGAATTGTCCGTTATTAATTCTTTTCGAAGCTTTAAGATTAGCGAAGTGATCGCAGTTTCTCTATTCACTTTCGTAGGGTATAACACTTCTTTTTCAGTGGTTAACCATAACACGTACGTACCAAGCAGTTGGATTCTTATCAGAATGTTTGTCATACCTTCCTATTGCTAGTTATAAACTGTTTCATGTTTTAATTATTTACATTGTTTTGGTAGGGATGAGTTGGGCGTCCACTTACCCGCTCCTTCTATTCATCCATGTTTGATCGATAAATGTTTGTCATTACTAAAATTATTGTTTTAGTTTTTCCCATTATAGTACAGTGAATATTACCGTGATCAAATTCACTTTAGAATTCTGTTTTTCAATATTTAATTATTGAATCCATTTCATGTTCATTTTACAAGTGATTATTATGCAAATTAACCATAATACAGAAAACTGTGCCGGTAAAAGAATTGAATAAGAAAGTTGGCGGATTTCATTTTGTACCCGATAATTTCCTTTTGTTCTAAAAATTTCTATTTTGTTCTTTTTGTTATGAAAAAATGGTTATGGAATTGCACAATCTAGGAAAGAGACTTGTGAATTTGGATTGTTTTGAAAATTATTTTTCACTTTTGAATTGTGTATTTTAGAATTTTTTTTATTTTCATATTATATAATTTAAAAGTAATTTTTACATAAAAAAGTTGTCGGATGGTATCGAAAGTCATTTTTAACCTTTTTAATTATACAATTCAAAATTATTTTTCGGATAAAACAAGTTTTTAGAACTGAATTTCATTTTTACTGAAAAGGTTTTTGGATGGTATAATCTGTTGGATCATATAACTTAAAATTATTTTTTGATTTTTGAATTACATAATAGAAAAATTCCTTCTCGATTGAAATTTTTTTTATAAAAAATTAATTTTTGAATTACACGTTTCAAAACATTTAAAAAGAAGTGACAACAAAAAGTCAAGGAAACAGTGGTGGCAAGGTTGGTGTTGTGACAGGAAGGGATGACTGCGATTAAGAGGCATTCAAATTCTTAACCACCTTCTCGAGAGTGCACATCAAAACAGGCGTACAGAAACAAATCGCCCAAAATGCCACCAGCCGCACAAGCAAATGGGATCCCATTTGCTGTGCCTCGTTGGCAAGCGTCACGGTGCCTACAAATGTTACATCTTTACCTCACCATAAACACTATTTCATTTTTATGGTTTCCTGTTAGTAAATTATTTGTAAGTTTCACTTATTCAGATCACCTAGGAAGATTATTTGTCAATATTTGTTTCTTTTAATTATAATCTTTTGCCAATGAAGAAAATTGCCTTTATTTATTTTTTTCAGATAGAAGTTTATTAATACTAATAAAAATGCAGGCGTTGACGTGCATATTAATATTGACAGTAAAAGAAAATAAACATAAAAAAAAATTAAACTGAATAGAGATTCAGATGCTTCAAAATTAAAAAAGAAACTGTCGACTCAAATTTCGTTAAAAATACATTTCCATTTTCCTTCAAACTACGCTGTTGTTGTCACCTTAGTGCATGGGATAATCCCAATTCAAATGTCAGAGAGAACTATGTTGTCGATTAATAAATACTTAATTGGATATTCAACAATATTCTCCGAGGGAAAGTCCTAATGCTACTTGCTTCTGGTACCAAACTTTGCATAGTGTATATACACTGGCATGCCAAATTTATAATAATTTCCACATTCGCTAATGGGAGATAACGGAATAGGCTGAAACCATTTTCTTTTAGTAGTAAACGCCAATGGTTTAGTGCACGTAGATCAGTGCAAAATGTTTTTAAATCTGTGACGTACTTCAGAACTTCCAATCATTCTAGACCTTGCATTGTAAACAATTCAAAAGTAAAATTGTAAACAATTTTAAATAGGTGAATTACACCGACAAAAAGGTCTCCACAGTCTTTATAAATATATAATATGTTGATCTTGGGTAAGCCAAATTGACTTCCCTCGGAATGTCGTAAAAGGACCAAAGCATGCAAGATTCAGCGTCCGTGTGCAAATGACGAAGATCCCTTCTTTAAGCTTTGAAAGTCAAAGGAATGTGTATATATATATATATATTGGCTTCGTTGGAAAATCACCAGAACATACACTAACTGCTTCAACAAGTTCGTAAATCTTTTAATAAAGGTTGGGCTAATGTAATATATTCTAAAGTCATTAGAGGTTGACACTCTTTTTTATTCTATATTCACTTTATAACTGGAAAAAATATTATTTTATTATAATATAATATTTTATTAAATAGAATAGTTGTAAGATAAAAGTAATTTATGAATAGTAGTTTCAAAATAACCTTTGTTTTCTATATTGTAACTGTCATGGAACATCATCAGCCAAGTAAAATGCTAATACTTTAGTCTTTTCACCTTAATGTGTCTGTTTATTAAATCAAGAAAATGCAGTTTAAGCTTCTCTCAACAATTGTTACAATGATATCATTGTTGATATTGTGGTGAATAAGTAAGTTTTTCATTGGATGGGGTATCATTCCACTGATGAGTGTTTTTAATTAAAAATGTCAAAATAAAATTAGTTTTCATTTTTCAATGGTACTCGTAGACTGATTTTTAGGTGGATAATTACCATTCTAAACTATTTACTATTCTAACTTGAATTAAATTGTAGTGTTAATTCTACACGTTAAATGTCCACAAAAACGTTAATTATATAATTTCATTCTTTTAATTTTTCTCTAACACCATTTTCATGATATGAGAGTTATTTTACTTCCTTCGTCTTCAATTTATCCACTAACTTGTTTTTGTCAACTATTTTCTTCCTTCTTTAAGAGTGAATTGACTTCTTTTCAGAAATCGGTTGATTGCTTTATAACAATAACTTGATTGGTGAGTTGAAAGAGTTTAAAGAAGAAAGACAGAAATTAATCAACGATCACATCATCTTATTAATAACATATGCTTAAATCAAAGTAAAAAAATATTTCAAAAACTCAATAAAATGAAATTTTTTAATATATATATTTAACTAAAAATATCTAAATTTGTAACATAAACTTAATTAACATTTGCTAAGTGACTGATAGTAATTCTTTTCTAAGTTACCTCTATGGGCCACGAGGTAGCAGAACCCTGAGAAATACACATCACATATATTACTGATAAATGATACCTTCACTGTTAGCTCCATATTTATTTTAACCATGTGGTTCTTAAAATGGCTATCAAATTAAATTTCACGTTTTTTGTTTGAAGCATATCCTCATATGCTTTTGTTACCACACCACCTAACCACATCTTATAGTGAGATTGTGAAAGGAAGAAAAGTGGTCCTGCTCCAAGTTTTAATACCAAGGGTTCACAATTCACACACACTCATTGATCGAAAATAAGAAAGGGAAAAAAGGACATTTAGACACACACACACCAAGGACTAGTAGAGACCAAGAGCCCAAGATAGAATTGGATGGCATACTCTCCTCTTGAAATCTACTTCACTCTACACCCCAAATCCCTCATCTTCAAACAGCCACTAAACTCATGCCACTTGTCATATCAAATATCCAAGCTGCATCAGCCACTCAGCCTTCCATGTTTGTTTATTTGTTTATGTATGTCATCATCTCATCAAATTCTCTATTTTTTAATAACTCAATAATGCAAAAAAAAAATCTGGTGTTGCTTTTCTCCTAGTATATTATTTGCTTATGGGAAAATATAGAAAGACAACTATACCCTTTTGTTGCTGATTGATTTTGATAAGGCACTAACTTTAACATCATTCAAATTACTTCAAAGCTTGTCCAAAACAAGGGGTAGTCACAGAAACTCAAACAGGAAGATACCTTTTTTTTTCTTTTCCTGCTTAACTGCCTTTTGTTTTGGTTTTAGTTCCACCTCATATTTTATATGTGTTCCAAACTTGTTCTTGGAATGTAACTTCCTTAATAACCCTCAAACAAAGGCCACTTCAACATCTCTTGTGTGAAAATTCTCTAGAGGGAGGGAGAGAGAGAATGGCAGCTTGCACTGTGTACTCAACACAATCTCTGAGCACAAACTGCTCCATCTCAACCCCATCAAAAACACAACTGAGTTTTCACCAAAAGCAGGTAGTATTCTACACCACAAGCAGAAGGAACAGCAAGAGGGGCTGCAACAGTGGCAGAAGCTATGTGATAACATGTGCAGCAGGTGACCAACAGACAGTGGTGATAGGTCTGGCTGCTGACTCAGGCTGTGGGAAGAGTACCTTCATGAGGAGGCTGACCAGTGTGTTTGGAGGAGCAGCAGAACCACCAAAGGGTGGGAACCCTGATTCCAACACTCTCATCAGTGACACCACCACAGTCATATGCTTGGATGATTACCACTCATTGGATAGAACTGGCAGAAAGGAGAAGGGAGTCACTGCCCTTGATCCAAGAGCCAATGATTTTGATCTCATGTATGAGCAAGTTAAAGCAATCAAGGATGGAATTGCTGTTGAAAAGCCAATCTACAACCATGTCACTGGTCTCTTGGATCCCCCTGAGCTCATTAAACCTCCCAAAATCTTAGTCATTGAAGGTTTGCACCCAATGTAAGTATATATACATATACACACATCTCACTTTCTCATTGTAAAGTATAAGGTCATCATGAGGATTATTTCACTAAACTAATGTTTCTTTTATTGAGTTTTTCAGGAAACTTCTGTCACTAACAATTTAAGTTTTATTAGTGTTGAATTGAAACTTGATTTATGGTTAATTGTATTGCTTGGTGAATCTTCAGAAGCATGGTCGAGATGGGGATGTAATGGGTGTTTGAAATTCTCTAACTTTTTTTGTTCTAATTCAAAGGGTTTGTGAAGTGTGGAAATTAAATGTGACACGAGTGGTTAAGCTGATATACCTTATCTATCTTTCTTTCATTGTATGGCTGAGGAATTTGCTAGTGACTTTCCAACCTTCCCATGTATGGTGGGCCATCATGGATCCACTGTTGCTCTTTTTTGATACTGCTCACTGTTAATCTTTTTCTGATACTATTCACTGTTGCTATAATCTTCTTGACTTCGATACTTTCACAGTTCTGAACTAGGATTATAAAATATTAGATGAATTTGGACTTATACTTATTTTTCCTTACTTTTTTTATTCTCTTTCTTCATGACATGGAATAATACATTTTTCACCTTTTTTTATCTCTTCTTTTTACCCGTTTCACACTCAAAGAGTGTGAAAAAAAACCATAATTATATATTTCAAGTTTACATAAAAGGGAAATAAAATAATCGATTAATTAAACCTTTTATGTCTAAACTGAATACATGACCATTACGTACTGACCCTTTCCGCTGGCTAAGTTTCTTAATCATTTTAATACAAATTTTCTCTCCCTTTCTCTTTTCATCTTCTATAACGGCTTGCACATGTTTCTCCCTGGTCATATAATATTTTATTATATACTTTTGTTCCCATGTAGTTAATCATCTTTTGTGCATGCTGGTGATCATGTTTAACTAAGACTTAATACTAATCTAGTCTATATATGCCTTGTGTCACTTGGTGCATATTGATAACACTTAAACATAGAAAGATAGTTCCTTAATTACTTTTTAAACTTTTCTCAAATCTAATAAAAATAGTGTGTTGTTTGAAGCAAGTTGAATAAACCACTAATTGTCATGCATCTTATCAGTTTATTTGATTGTGAGTATGATACTACTCCTTGCATGCAGGTTTGATTCCCGTGTCAGAGACCTCTTGGACTTTAGCATCTACCTAGACATTAGCAATGAGGTGAAATTCGCTTGGAAAATTCAGGTAATTAAACGCGTAATATAATTCAATAGGTTTCATATTCTTTCTATTACTATGAACTAAGCATTATTTTGCAAATATTTTAGAGAGACATGGCAGAACGTGGACACAGTCTTGAAAGCATCAAGGCTAGCATTGAAGCAAGAAAGCCTGATTTTGAAGCATACATTGGTAATAAATTAAGATTCCAAAGCTCATCACAAACAATGATATTCAACTTGATGAACTTCTTTTTTCATACTCAATAACTGTGTCAATGCTTGTTATTGATGGTGATGTGTAAGTTAACCTCATCACTTGTTGTTGACAGATCCACAAAAGCAATATGCAGATGCTGTGATAGAAGTGTTGCCAACTGAACTCATTCCAGATGACAATGAGGGTAAGATTTTAAGAGTGAGGTTGATACAGAAAGAGGGAGTTAAGAACTTCAGTCCAGTTTACTTGTTCGATGAGGGCTCTACCATTTCATGGATACCATGTGGAAGGAAGCTTACATGCTCCTACCCTGGCATCAAATTCTCCTACGGACCAGACACTTACTACGGAAATGAGGTACCAACTACTCTCCATATATTTCTTTGCCTTCAAAACCCTTTTGGTACACATTCAAAGAGTTAGATTGTCAAATCTGTCTTCATTAAGTGCTTACAATTTGAACAAATTCCACTATATAATGAATGTTTAAACCAAGGAAAAGTAGTATGAAATGTAATAACCTGGTACAATTTCACAAACTTTTTCCACACAAAATTGAAGATGTTCTTTGCATGCATGCATGCATGCTGAGGTATTAGCTTATGTTTTGTTTTCCATTTGTGTGGAACAGGTGTCAGTTGTAGAAATGGATGGACAATTTGACAGATTAGATGAACTAATATACGTTGAGAGTCACCTAAGCAACCTCTCTACCAAGTTCTATGGAGAGGTTACTCAACAGATGTTGAAGCATGCTGATTTCCCCGGCAGCAACAATGGCACAGGTCTCTTCCAAACCATAGTTGGTTTGAAGATAAGAGATCTATATGAACAGATAATAGCCAGCAGGGCTGAGACAGCAGTAGCTGCAAAAGCTTAGGAACCGAACCTGCCATATATACACATATTGAGCAAGGCAGCCATTGAATTCTCAAATCATTTTCTTCTTCATGCTTTCCACAATTCCACTGTATTTCATGTTATTTTGTCTTCTATTAGGCTGTTCTGCATGATGATATAATGAAAACACTATATCTATGTATGTACTTATCCGAGAAGAAAAAAGGAGGCTGAGATTAATTCAGTTGTGTTCATACAATATATGCGCTGGCATTATGACATATACTAATAACCATCAATCTTTTTTCTTATCATTTGTGTATGAGTGGCTTAAATCAAGAGGAATGAATTATCTATACCAGAAAAATAAATGTTCCCTCTTTCAATGAGTATCATGAACCTCAAGTTCCATGGTCCATTATCTATGCATGGTAAACTTTTAAGTTTGTCAGATGACCAACTTACTTCTTAAGATCAAGTTAATACTTTTTCCTTAAGAGAAGTTATATTTTCAATATTGTCTTCAGAAGAACTCAACCTAAGCACAACAGAAGTACCTTGCAACAAGCTTAAGAAATCTAAAGTGAGATACAAGAGAAAGGGTGCTCTTTTCACTCCCAGCATCCTATTTAAATCCTAATTGCCAATAAAAATATTCTAATGATACTTCGTTAAAAATAGTTAATATATAAAGATGTATATGGAATGATAAATTTGTAAATCCAGAAATTTCAATACATTGACAAATTGTTTAATTTTTTGAATATTTTATTTGATAAGACAGTTTAACAATTTAAGATTTTCTGATTGAATGGAGTATATAAATTGTCACCAAGTATGAAAATTACTATTTTAACCTTACAAATATTGACGAAAAAATTATTTAAAAAAAAACATATTTAACATTATTTAAGAATATACTGTTATAATTCAAAAAAAAAAAAATCCTAACTAATTTTCATTGAAAAAAATAACGCTAGTTATATATAACAATATAAATATAATCACGATAAACTTTGACCTAAAAGAATCCATTAACATTAATAAAAAAAGTTTATGTCAAGCCAATGACATCTTATATAAATCTTTCAAAAAAATTATAACCATTTCATTAAATATTCACACCCTGTGTTAATGGAAATAAGTTTATGCAGGTTAAACAAATTAAACTTGTTTCTGTTGTGTTAATTTTTTTCACAAAATGACCCAAATACTTGTTTCTGATAGAAATGCTTTTGTAGAAGAGATAAAAGTTGCATAATTTTTATGATAAAAAGGAGGTGGTAATAGCAATGGCCCAAATCTAAAGTGGGTTTCGTTGCTTTGGACGTTGATAGGTTCATCCGTTAAGACCAGCAAGGAATCCATTATGATTTTGCGTTCTGCACCCCATAAATTTCAATCAGCACTCCTGTGATGGGATGAAATGATAAAGTTGTCTCTGAAAAAAATACATGCTGGATTACACATAATACATCCCAAAATTGCATATTTCAAAATATGTACTTTGTATCTAGAAATACATTTTTTAGAATGTACAATATACAATGCATTATTATATTTCACATTGCATATTTCATAAATATTTTCAAATAAAAAATATATATGTAATCCAAAATATAATATTATAGTATTTTTTTAGAATATTGGATGTAACACGTTTTTAACTGTAATCAATGAAATTATACTTATATTATCTGCTGTAAGGTAATCTCCTCCAATCAATTAAACTTCAGATGTCCCTTATATTTGACTCTTCATATCAAATAACTTGTAAACTTGATTCAATATTTTGCTCCACCATTAAGATTGAATAAAGATATATGTATGTATGTATATATATATATATATATATATATATATATTAAAGCATAAAATCTAGAATACATTTTTTGTCCACAAATACATAATTTGTATTCCAAATCTTAAGTTACATAATAGAATTTAGAATTCAAATATT
>Ga0209489_102201_pt1 | contig 39902 bp, 21 predicted proteins | sample SiratrowhiteBW_FD_187527 | JGI IMG/M metagenome (GOLD analysis project Ga0209489, IMG submission 187527) | Root nodule microbial communities of legume samples collected from California, USA - Siratro white BW (SPAdes) (version 2) | ecosystem: Host-associated > Plants > Roots > Nodule | place...
TTTTTTTTTAAATATTTTTTAATAAATATATATATATATATATATATATATATATATATATATATTAATGATTTTATGTTTGTATTTTAACTTTTAATTTGTTTCTTACTATACCTATTTAATAGCTATTACCACTAATTAAGACAAACTAAAAGCTTAATTTAGTTTTTCTTTAAGGATTAACACAAACAAGTTTTTATGCAAATTGAATCTCTATAACGTAAAAATATGTTGTTTATGTGATATATTAAATTTATGTTATATTATTTGGACTAAATTAATAAACAATTGGAATTTTTGTTGTATATGAAGGACACATTTCTAACACAATGAAAACATGGGTATTTTCAAAAAGAAAAAAAAAAACAAGAAACAAATATGGTGTAATAATAGTGAATAAAGGTAGAGCCAACAGAGTCTAACCTGATACAAGGACCGAAGTCACGAGTTAAGGGTCTTACTATTTACACTCCCATTTTATACTAATGCACCACTTTTTCCTTGGGGGTGTAAATAGCAGCCTATGAGCTGAAGCCCAATAAAGGCCCAAAACCAGATTTCAGGGCCCAACTTCCCTTGATGCACAGTGGCTTTGTTCACCAAAGAGAAATGAACACACTTACGAAAAACTGAAAACGCGGCGGTGTAGTTGGCCATGGAAGCAGCAACAGTAGCAACCTCTTCTCAGAGAAAGCTGAAGCGGAAGCGAACCCTCGCGAAAAGCGATCCTGAACTCGACCGTCTCAACTCGCTTCCGTGGAACTCTTCTCTTCCTCAAAACGACGACGATGACGCTTTCTCCATCTTCATTGGCTCCAACGAACTCGAAGGAGGTTCGCTCTCACAAACAATCACCTTCCGTTTCGCTTCTCAAATTATCGCTTATTTTTTTTTTATTGAATAAACTTAAGATGTAAGCATTTGTATTGTAGCTAATTCAGCGGAATGTTTAGTTTGTTTACTTTGGTGTCCTACGTTTTCGATTTTCTGTTTCGCGGTTATTTTATTTTGTTCGTGTTTTGAGTTGTGCAGGTTTTCTGTCGCTCGAGGAGATTGATGAGACGGATTATGGTTTGAATATTCCTGAACCTGAAGATGGCAAGAGGAAGACGAAGAAGCAGAAGTCTGTACAGAATGAAGATGTGAAGAAACAGCAGGAAGATGGAGTTGGCGGTGCTAGTAGTGACGAGGTCGAAGCTGAGTTGGACGAGAGTGTGAAGGCTAAAGAGAAGAAAAAGAAGAAGAAGAAGAAGACGAAAAAGAAGGATGCTACGGAAGAGCCGAAAGTTGAGCAGCCAGATGCTGGTAATTGCGTGTTTAATTTCAAATTAATCAATTAATTTGAATTCTATGTAAATGTGTATTTGTACGTGTATGTGTTAGAATTCTTGTATGTGTGTTTGTAGATTACTGAAATGGGAATTACTTGTGCATTGTTATAAATTGAAGATGAGAAAGATGCATTTTGCTAATGATTGTATCTGCTTCTAGGTTTAGATGCTAATGTGAAAGACGGTAGCGGTGAAGAGGACAATGATGAAACTGAATTTTATGCATGGAATGAGTTGAGGCTTCATCCTCTCCTAATGAAAGCAATATGCAAGCTTGGCTTCAAGGAACCAACACCAATACAGAAGGCTTGCATTCCAGCTGCTGCTCATCAAGGGAAGGTTGTCAGAAGCTTTTCTCCAGGGTGCTGTTTTGGTTTTTATCCTATTAAATTTAATAAAATTCTTTTGTGTGCATTTGATAGGATGTTGTTGGGGCTGCAGAGACAGGATCTGGTAAAACACTGGCGTTTGGTTTGCCCATTTTGCAACGCCTTTTGGAGGAGAGAGACAAGGATGCAAACATGGCTGAAGAACCTGAAAAGTATTCTCCTAAAGGCGTTTTGAGGGCTCTTATTATTGCTCCAACTAGAGAACTTGCACTTCAGGTACTTGCAAGGATTTTCTCAATTTTTCATAATTGTCAAATACTTGATTGTTACAGTGAGGTTTATATATTTGCTTTATAGGATTAAGGTGAGAAGTGAGAACTTTATGTTGGGTGTGTAGTTTTGTAGTAGTTACTAACTTATGAACAAGTCTGATATGGTTTAACTAGCAATTCTATGTCCATTAGAGGGAGCAACTCAGATGGGATTTACTTATAGCAATCCAGAGCTTTTATGATAAATCTTTTATTAGAGTTGGTGGATCTAGGTTATCTAATAGAACATAACAAAATGGAGCCTCCTGGTCACTGGCAACTGGTATTGTGTAATCTGAAATTTGGATTGAATCAAAGAATAATGGGTTACACGTTAAGAACAGTTGCAGTAATGAGTGGGAAATTTTCTTAGTTATATTAAGTGCCAACGATGTAAAGATAAGGAAACGTAGTAACCAAACTAAGTTACAGTGTATTGATGTGTTTACTATTTTCATAAAACCTAAGTTACTTACAATATGTTCACTAATCCCAACTAGATATGGAAACAAATCATGATAAGATAAGGAGATATTGTGTACCGATCCTAAGAGATGATGTAATTAAAGCAACTAATCCTAGAGGATAATTCTCGATATTCTAACTTCAATGATATTTTCATATATTCTAACCCATACTAAATGAACTAAGTGAAAAATCTGAATAAAATTCAACGCCTAGGGTTTTTTTGCATCAATTATTTCATGACCTCAACAAAGAAATATGATAAAACTTTTATGTAGTTCTGTCCAGTAGCCAATTGCTTGGTATTGTCAGACTCTCATTCTAACTGTAGTTTTCTTTAATAACGAATTGCTCATTTTTTTAATTGCCTTTTCAGGTCACTGATCATCTGAAAGCTGTTGCTAAGTATATTAATGTTAGGGTGACCCCTATAGTTGGGGGGATTTTAGCAGAAAAACAGGAGAGACTTTTAAAAGCAAAGCCTGAGATTGTTGTTGGAACTCCAGGGAGGTTATGGGAACTTATGTCAGCTGGAGAAAAACATCTAGTTGAGGTAATATCCAATGCAATGCATTGGGAAGTTTGAGTATCACTGGATTTGTATTTGTGCAAATCAAACAATTGTTTTGATGAATAATAATGCATTATATAATTGACAAGCGGAAAAGTACTTTAGAAAACTGTAAAATACTTATCTGCACAATTAAATAGAAAAACAATGAACTTATACACAGAGCCCATAAGTAATAGGCTTTTGAGCAATTTTTTTATCCTTACAAGCCATGATTAAGCATGCCAGTATGACTTAGATCATTGCAAGAGTAATACGTTGCTCATTCATAGCTAAAAATTATGGTGTTTAATGACAATGTTTGCATGCTGGATGTTGGTTGATATCATTTCTGCGAATGCCAGTTTCATTGTTGATATATAACTGCTGAAGGATTGATTCAAGCTGATAAAAAAAATGTATACATGTACTCCATATTGTATTTATTGAAACTCATTTGTGATGTCAGCCATGTTGATTTGCAGTTACATTCACTCTCTTTCTTTGTGCTTGATGAGGCTGATCGGATGGTACAAAGTGGTCATTTTAAGGAGTTGCAGTCTATAATTGATATGCTTCCCATGTCCAATATCTCCGCTGAAGATAATTCTGAAGATGTACAAAAAAGTTGTGTTACCGTTTCTAGTTACCAAAGAAAGAAAAGGCAAACACTTGTTTTTTCAGCAACTGTTGCACTGTCTGCTGATTTTCGCAAGAAGCTCAAACGTAGCTCAATTCAAAAAAAGCAATCATCAACAGATGGAGTGAATTCTATCGAAACACTTTCCGAACGTGCAGGAATGAGATCCAATGCTGCAATTATTGATCTTACTAATCCATCTATATTAGCAGCTAAGCTTGAGGAGTCATTTATTGAGTATGTAAACTCTTATCTAAACTCTAGAACTAGAACTTGAGTTTTATAGAATACATATTTTTTTAGTGAAATAATTTTTTACTGAAGTTGCTTTTGAATTTGGTTGTGTTGGGTTACCTGACCTGGTGGCGCCACATGCTATTTTTCCTCCTTGTTCAAATAAACTTTTACTTTATGTTTGAGCATTTTTTCTAAATTTCCAAAGTCTCTTGATGAGCATTTTTGCTAAACCTTATTATTCATGATAAAGTCAAAAAAGTAAAGTTTAATATGATGTGAAATGTCAGTTTGTTTGATGATCAGCATTAATTGTTTTTTACAGATGCAGAGAAGAAGATAAAGATGCATATTTGTATTATATTTTGACTGTCCACGGACAAGGTCGCACAATAGTTTTCTGCACGTCAATTGCAGCTTTACGTCATATTTCCTCCATATTGCGCATTCTTGGAACCAATGTTTGGACTCTTCATGCCCAAATGCAGCAGCGTGCTCGATTGAAGGTTTGTGTCCTGTTAAGTGATATTAAACCATTCTCATCATCCAAATAGTTAAAAGTATATGTGATAATTGGTTCATAGGATGGTATTAGAGTCTATCTAGTCCTGATAAGGGGTCACTTGCAGATTCTCATTTTTGCTAATATCATGCCATGCATGTCCAATCCTAGGAATGAGAGGAGGTGTGTTGACATTAACCACATTGGTTTATAATGCAATCAAAATATTTGTTATAAGATTTGATGATCTTCTTCACATTGGATTGGCATATAGCCAAAATACTCCTTGAAAGACTTGAGCAATCCTACACCCTCGAGCTAGCTTTTGGTTTTGAGGTAGGCTTGGTTGGTTTCTAAAATGGTATTAGAACCTTTGTGGTTGTCTAGAAGTCAGTCCTTTATTATTCTTCGTTCATCTCACAATAAAACCTCTACATTGTGGATATTTCATGCTCAAAGTGTTCTTACGTTAGGCCACATGATAGAATTATAATATACAATTATTTGTGTCTTAACATAATAGTTCAAGCTTAGTTGGTTCATAATATGATTCCAGTCTTAATGTTAGGCCACCCACAAGTGACTAGGCTCGGGTAAGAGGGGTGTGTTTAGATGTCTCACATTGACTTGGAGTATGACAATTTCTCTTTTTAATCCTTAGGCAACCCTCCTCACATTCGATAGGAATATGAACAAAATATTCCTTGTAAGCTTGTGCAATCTTCTCCCCTATCCTCGCCATTCTACCCCAGTTCTATGCTTCAAGGTCTACTGGATAGTGTAGATCACCTTTAAGTCATCAGGTACCTGTCAGGCCTATTGTAAGTAATTATAAGAGGAGAACTACAAATTAGGTCCTGTAATAGGACTGAATTTATTGTAGCTGTTATTAAGTATTTAATAGTTTTTATTCAGTGGTTAGCAGTTCTTGTCAGGGTCAAGCACAACTGCCTCTAGGCAGTTGTTAGTGCAGGAACAAAATAGGAGACGGGGGGAAAAGAAGAGGGACAAAAGGATATAGCAAGGAGTTGGGAAGGGAGAGACTAAGCTCTCAATGTCTTCTAAGGGAATCCTTGTATTCAACCCGAACTCATTGTCGGTGTCATTTGGTGTTTCCATATCATTTTAATTGAATAAAGTTCAGTCCATATTACTATTCCAGTTGGTTTTTTATCAGTAACATTCTATTTCTCAATAGAATGCAAAGTTATTTTTTACCATTATTAGTTGAATGTTGCATCTGCAAAGAGTTGTACTTTTGAATTCTTAGCACAATACATATTCTGAGTTATCAGGTACCATTCTATTTCTCAACAGAATGCTAAGTTCTTTTTTATCATTGGTTGAAAGTTGCATCTGCAATAGAGTTGCACTTTTGAATTCTTTTCAGCATACATGCCATTAAAAGAATAGAATAGATGTCAAACCATTTGTTAATCATTATAGTCATCAGAAATTAAACCATTTGCACATCCGTAAAGAGGTCAGAAACACATCTGGTCTCATATAAAGTTGAGAAGCAGCAAGGTATCTTCAAATATCGGTGTATATTCCGCTACAACAAAATGTACCGAAGTTTTGCAAACTATTCTCACTGTCACTGGTTTTAGAACTAACCGTTGAAAACCCTTCTAAAGTAGGACATGACATGCCCAAGGTTGATAAAACCTCAATAGTATTCTGTTAGAATATATATAAATGTCTTATAATTTGTTAGATCATTCACTAGGATTAGTTCTATTTCCTCATTATTTCATAGGATTAATTAATGTGCTTCCTTATCAAGATTTGTTTCCATAATTTAGATTATGATTTAACTAATAAGCATAAAAAAGGATCAGTGCTCTGGATTTAATTAGTCTATAAGAAAAATTAATATACCCCTCAGCTAGAAGGCTCCTCACTATGTTGAATGTCATTGTATGCAGCGGCACTCTTGCATATGCAAAGGGGATGTTTCTGGATTCTAATCCATGACCAACCGGTCGCCAAAGCACAACTTTGCCACTTGCCTGGGGTCACCTCTGATTTTATTTGCATATATCTTATTGAAATACATCTAGGTTAAAAAATCAGTTTAGTGTTTCATTTTCATCTCCCCTCTTTCCTCTATATTCAAAATCCCTTTAATGTCAATTATTTCAAAATCCATCTTAAACAAGTGTTACAAATTACAGTAGATTCTGAAGTAGCACACATAATACCCATCAATAAAACTATCAATGTGATGCCTCTTGCAGAAGGTCACTACTTTCGATCCTATTCCTATTAAACAACATTGCGCAAGGAAAAAATGTTAGAGCAAGAGTCACGGAGATTGGGTAACTATTTGGCTTATGAATGACAGACTGTTCAATATTTTCTGGGGTTGTAGGTCCATTAACTGTGATGGTTTTTAGCAACGAAGAACCGGCTCTTGATACCATAAGAGAATAGATCGAAGAATTATTTATAGTGTATTCTCAAAATTATTTAGGAATCCCAAAATTTCTGAAGTGAAAAAAAAAAAAAAAATAGAATAGCCTACTGCATTCCTTCCATTAATTGCATGATGCGATTCTCCTTAAATCGAGGTTTCTGATAAAAAGACTTGGCTTCAGCGCTTTGTACGTTCATATCGTTTTGAAAGAAATCTTTGATAGTGAGTAATGAAAGAAAATAAACTATAAGATCCCGAGTCCAAACTCTTTTTTTGAGGATTTTATACTCAACTAATGCTCTTGGTCCTATTCTCCTAATTTTTTTTCCTACAAATAAAGTGAACCTAGTTACTGTATCTTGAATGTGTATTGTCCATCCATGTGCATTGTGTGGGTCTAGTACGTCTCTCCTTTCATGGGGCATGGGAATCAGATCCTTGAAATTGTCATTAAATTATATCATATTACTGAGTAATATGTCCATTTAATTGAATATTGCATTTTATTTCCCTCACCATTCACCCTGGTTTGATGTAGGCCATGGATCGCTTCCGTGAAAATGAAAATGGCATACTTGTTGCTACAGATGTTGCTGCTAGGGGTCTCGATATTCCTGGTGTTAGAACTGTTGTCCACTATCAGCTTCCACATTCAGCAGAGGTATGCAATACCTTGTTTCTTTGATTCTTATATTTATATATTATGATATCTCAAACTTGTTTCTTATTTTTAGGTTTATGTTCATAGAAGTGGAAGAACAGCCAGAGCCTCCGCCGAAGGTTGTAGCATTGCTTTAATATCACCGAAAGATACGTCAAAGTTTGCTTCACTGTGCAAATCATTTTCTAAGGTGTCTTTTGGTTTAAATTTAAGCATCTATAATATAGATATTCATGAAAATTAGCTAAGATATGTTTTTCAAGGAAATGGAATACATTAAGTATCGTTTACATGAAATAAGTCCGTAATTCATTCTGTTTCATGGACCAAAATAATTAAATAATTAATTTAAATTTTGTTTATGGTCTTGGTCATATATACAGGATAACTTTCAGCGGTTTCCTTTAGAGAACTCTTACATGCCAGAGGTCCTAAAAAGATTGTCTCTTGCACGACAAATAGACAAGATAACAAGGAAGGATTCCCAGGTATACTGATTCACACCTAAATTCATGCTGATTAGTTTTTGGACTTTATTCATGCAAGCTGTGTTAGTTCCTTGAACAAATTAAGTCACCTTCAAAATTTTCATTTTTGTGTATATGATTGAAACTGATTGTGAATTCAATAACCCTCTCTGGCATATTTTCTTATATGTCCTTACTTTTCCAGGTTAAACAGTTAAAATTATGTTTTGCTTTGTTACCTCCTTTTGTACTTTCCCTCTATTCAGTGATTCCTGATTGAGCCTATAAAGAGTATAGTTGTAGATTTATTAGGTTATCTTATCATTGTCTACTTTTCATTGTTAGGAATGTTATCCTTGTCTTTATTTTTCTTATTGTAGGTAAAGGCTGAGAAAAGCTGGTTTGATCGGAATGCTAGCTCAGTTGAATTAGTTACTGAAAATTATGACAGTGAAGAGGAGCAAGTGAACAAACAGAAGCAAACGAAGGCCAGCTCTAGACAATTGAAGAAATTGCAGGAGGTTTGAAACTCACCTAAAAAAATTTAAATTATGTATAGTCATTATCCCCACCCCTTCCAAACTATTTAATGCTCTTTATAAATCTCACAAATTGCAGGAGCTCAATATGCTGATTTCTCGCCCATTACAATCAAAATCATTTTCACATCGGTATTTAGCAGGGGTATTATTCTTATTGTGTTTCTATTTCACTATGGCACTTGCTTGTTTATGTTATTTAGAAGTAGCATAGTGATTGATTGGCTGTTGCAACGGGAAGGCAGGAGGTAGTGAGCATAAGAATATTGATTTTAATATTTTATAATGCATATTTGCTGATATATATAACATTGATCATATGTTTTAGTTCAACTTATCCTAAAATTGGATTGGGCTGCTTCTACTAATATGGGTGAAGTTGCAAATTGGTTGGAAGATGCAATTTAGCCAAGGAGTTAAATAAAAACTTCTGCCATGCTACTAGGATGTGGCCCGTATACGTTCCATTGTCTTCAAAAATCATTATTATATTCTAAATACCAGTCCACTTGTTACCTTATCTCTCTGTACACAACCTGTATAGGTTTGATATTTTCTTTATAATGAAAAAGGATTGTTGGCATTTTAAAATCGGATAATGCCTCAAGTTGTCATGTTCATGATAATTGTCAACAATATGCCGTAATATTTCAAAATTGTTTAGACACATATTTTGAACATGTGTTTTCATTGTTTCTTTTCCTTTCAACTTTTACCTTGAAGGATTTAGGACAAGACTCTAATGTAATACTCTCTTTCCAGGCTGGTGTCACACCCCTCATGCAGGAGCAATTGCAACAGTTAGCAAGGCAAAAACTAAGTGATCACCAGGGTTCTAGTCTAGGCAAAAAGGGAAAATTGGTTGTGATTGGTCAGGATTGCATGGATGCACTTCAGGCACTTCGAAGTGCTGGTGAAGAGGTAGACCGATATTTTAACATTTTTCATAAACAATTTGTTTTCTGCATTGTGAGTTTTGTCGCGGATCATGAAATTCTGACATCAAATGAGATTTGCTTGCCTGATGTCTAAACTGAGGATTCTTGTCTTTATTTTCAAAATTTTATTTTTTTTCCTTCTCCCTTGTCTACATTTGGCCCTTTTTTTTCGTACTCTTGTATATGAAAAATGAAGTGGTTAATTTTAGGACAGATGATAGATGCACACACAATTTGATTTAATTTTGATCATGTATTGCCTCATTCCCAAATCATTAAAATAGTTTGACTTTGGTAACACAACTATCCAATGAAATCCCAATAATTGTAGCATATAATTTGATGATAGTGCATAGCAGTTCTATATTGCTAGTCAATCCAAATAAAAGTCGTTATTTGAAAGAGTGGACTCTAGCTTATTTGGTCAGAAATGTCTGTAATTTATGTAAAGTAGCAGTATAATGTTCAGCTTACTTTAAGACTGAGCTAATGTTTTTGTTCATTTTGTTTATCCTTTTGCCCCTGTTAATATGTGGAAATTGGTAAGTGTATAAAGTTGTGTGTATGGTAAACTTATTAGTACTAAGTATTTTCCTCAAGTATTATGTTTAAGTCCCACTTCCTAAGTTGAACAACTATCTACAGACTTTATGTTTGGCATGAAGGAATCTAAAAAAAAAGCAATTTTAGAAGATGGCATATTTTTGGATTTTTTCATTTAGGAATTTAAACAAACATTAAGAATGCATTAATAAAGATAAAAAACAATAGGGTCCTATTTCACTTGATTAGTTGGTTATGATCCGAGACTTTATAATAGATAAATTGCCTTTTGAATTACCCTTGACTATGTTATAAACCGGCTTTTATTTGGTGAAACTACCTTATGTAAAGTCCAAAACTATGTTTTCAAGCCTAATTCCCTTTGTCAAATTAACTACACAAGTTTATGAATCCAATTGAAATTAATAAAATACCTTACCAAACAGCTATATATCCCTAGATTGACTTCATTCCTGGCACCAAATGGAAGCATGCTCATATCTCACAATTCCCTGAAGCGTAACAATTGATAGCCGAATCAAGGGGAAATGTTTACAGAATAACTCAATCAAGGTTAAAACATAATCAATAACCAAATAACTTCATTCCCCTCGTAAAGAGGGCTTTAACTAAGTATGAAGAGTAGGAACTTTGTGAAGATGAAAACCAGTATTGGAGGCTGCAAAAACCATAGGGAGACTAATTCGTCTTTTTATTTTATTTTATTTTTTTACTTTCATGCTCTTTTATAATAGTTTCTGACGTCAATGCCATGGCACGCATTGGGATGTGACACTAGATAGTACTGGTCAGAAAGTAAATTTTGCATCCGTGTTGTGTCATGGTATTCCGATTTGGGTGCCAGGTGCAGCATAGGCGAAGAGTAATGCATGCTTAATTCCAATGCATTGACTTCAAGTTTTATATTTTGGCACTGGTTCAAACTATGTACCTTTCCCTTGGTAGTTGCCTAAAACAAAATTACACATTTGATTCTTAGCATAAACAATCTATATAATGATAAAAAGTACCAACAACAGGAACTGGAAAATTAAAAGGCATACCACCAACTTATAACTGACAAAACTTGGACTAGAGCTAATTAAAGCCTAAAACAAATATTTTAAACTCAACTATTATGTGACTTGATTGAAATTTCACTCATCAGTCATCACCCTTTTTCCTCGCAGGTGCGAATGGATATTAAGGATTTGGCAGGAAAACAGAGAAATATGGAGAATTTAAAAAGAAAGCGAAAAGAGGAGAAAAAACGTGAGTTTTAATCTTAAATGTCTTTTCCTTACTATTCTAGTTATTAATTTCCCTTATTAACGTTTATGCTTCACGTTAGTGAAAAAACTAAAAATTCTGGCATGTTGTTCCAGGTTTGCGTGATCAGCGTAGAAAGCAGAAGAAAAAGCTAAAATACGGGGATGAATAGAATTGTATATATAACTGAACCATTAGGTAAAATTTTGCACCAACTAAAGTTGTCATAAGTTGCTGAATTTTTCAAGGCAGCTTCTGTAGTTTCTCCTGCCTAATTTTATATCTTTGAATATATATATCCTGTATCGCTTAATGGATTTGATCATGTGATTGAGTTTATATTATTTCATTCGAAACCTATTTTCGTCTCTGACAAGATTGCTGGCACAGACACTCTTGGGACCTTCCGGGGGTTAACATAGGTCGGAATTTGGCCTAATGTTTTTACTCTTCAATTAAGCATTAGCAAATGCTGAATGTTTTGAACAACAAATCTGGGTAAGTGATTTTGGCTAGGAAGAAAGACTAGCAAGGTGTATATTTAGCTTCTCTTTCCTTTCGAATCAAATAGTCAATTATGTCATGTTCACACTAAAATTAAGATGCATGGACGTGTAAGACAGCTTAAACGTCAAGATAATATAAATCTGAAATAATTAGTTATAATTCATATTACTAAGTTTTTTTAATCCAACTTGTTTTAGGATTTCATGTAAACCAGCATGCACAAGTGAACGCTTTTTTTTTTTTTGAAAGTTGCTTTAGTTTTTCTTATTACTGGAATACTGAAAAAGAAAGATATTTGTACAGTCAAATTTATAGGAAACTTCAAAATATAGTAGTGTTCATTCCATATTAGATCAGTTGTAAAATAATGTCATAGCATAAACACTAAAAAAGTCCAATTTTATTGCTGTTCTCTCTGGAAGTCTCATTGTAATTGAAATGAGTGATGTCTCATGTGGCTGTTTGATTTGTTTAGCCTGGTGATCTATTTTAGGTTCAGGTAGGTTGAAAGAGGGAACATGGCGAACCCTTTCATCCTGAAACTGTACTCTATTATGAGGTAATCAACGTTCTAGTAATTCGAATGTTAAGATTCTGTAACTGCCACATGAAAGGAAATCCTTAAAAGCCAGTGTCTGTAAGATCACAGTAGTTAAATCGCATCGTTGAGAGCCTTGAAGAACTATAGCATTTCTGATCGGAAAGGGTGGCATTAAAAGTCCCTATTATGCCGAAATTATAGCATTACCAACCCTCAAATCATCCCCTAGTTTTTCATCTTGCTCCAAAAGAGGATTCCCAATTGCTTCTTCCATTGAATCCTCCAGGCCACCAATTGAGAAGAAAAAGAAAGTTCCCATACTGCCTATACTAGTAAAAGTTTATATCAGTTTTGCTGATGTTTTATTTTTTACGTTTGAGTATATTAGTTCTTAGTTTTTTTTTTTTTTTTTTTTATTTTTTTTTTTTTTTTTTTTTTTTTTTTTTTTTTCTTTTTTTATAAAAAAAAAAAAAACTTGTATATAGTTAAAGTTTGATTTTGAATTTGGTGTACAAAATAGAGTGCAGGAGTAGAAGTAAATGGGGTGACATTCCGAGGATTTCAAGGAACATCCTTTGATGGCAAAGCTATTACATTAGATTGTGGACAATTGGGTTGCTACGACATCGTATTGGAACAAATCAACATTGTTTCTTCTTCACCAGCAAATCCAGCCGTTTGTTCTTGCCATAATGCTCATGGAACAGCTACATCAACTGTTCCAAATTGTTCTTGCTTATTGCCATGAACTCTTTTCTTACCCTCATATATGTATAACTTAACTATTGAGCACTATGAGTTCAATAAATATTAGTGTTTAATATGCATTGTTCTTTTCTTAATTATTTTTGTTTTCTATAATTTTTTAATTAGATAATTCTGAAATGAGTTTTATCTAGGGAAAGTGTTTTAAATAATTTTTTTGTCTCTAATAACATTTTGATTTATATTTTCCTTATTATAAACTATTCATGTGCAATGTATCATTCTAAAACTAGGAAATCTCGACTTGAACGTTATTATTCATCAATCATTTATAACTCAAAAGACAAAAAGATGAAAAGACAATATAAAACGAAAAATCAGGAGATCTTCCTATTAGGACTAAAGTCAAAACAATAAAATAGTGACGTTTGTTTAAAGTTTTGATGCGTAGATGTTAGAGCATCCCAAATGCTCATATCTTATACACTTTTTGACTTATAAAAACAAATTTGATTTATTAGGAAAAAGAAACGTAATGTGAGAAGATTTGACTAGAAGAGAATAATAATTGTCAGAAATTATAGTCAATTAAACAGTAAACATAAAATAACACTGACTAAATCCGGTCTTAATCCAAACAAAATAATCCAGAAATTTAGAGTGGTCAAACCCACTCTAAAACGAAACCGAACTCGAGAAAAATAATATAGCATCCACCCATGTGGCCAAGTGAAGGAAATTTTAAAATTAATTAAAAGAGATAAAGTCGGTCATGTCATTACTATTTGTGTTATCGAACAGTCTACGAGGTAATTTTTTATTATTTCTTATATTCGCCTCGGTCCATACATACTAAATATTATTATTTATTATTTTTGTTTTTAACCGCATCGGTTACGTTAACTCATAATAAATAGTAAAATGATACGTAACTTTCATTTCACATTCTTAAGAGTTATATGGGTCTTACCAACAAAAGAAAGAAATTGTATCAAGGTGGTTAGACATGTATATGTAAGTGGTTAGCTACGTTCATAATTTCAATACCTATATTAAATTATTGTCTGTCAATTCTTCCAACCTTATCAAGGTGGTTACTTGTGTATATCTAAGTTGTTAACTATGTTCATAATTCCGACACCCATGTTAAATCATTATATGTCAATTCTTCCAACCTTATCAAGGTGGTTAGTCGTGTATATGTAAGTGATGAGCTACATTCATAATTCTAATACCCATATTAAATCACTACCTGTCAATTCTTCTAACCTTATCAAGGTAGTTAGCCGAGTACATGTAAGTGGTTAAATGAACAGTATGTAAGTGGTTAAATGAACAGTCTATTCTATTGCATTTCACTAAGAGTCTATTTTGCAAGTTCACTCTTCCTCATTACTCATTGTGTTTCATTTCAAATTCAATTAAAATAAATAATTAAGGCAAATGAAGAGCCAAAGAAGAGTCTCATCTGCTTTTGTTTTGTACGTTCACTATTGGGTTTCATTTCAAATTTAATTAAAATAAAACTAAATTAATTTAATTAAGGCAAATCAAAAGCTAAAGAAGAGTCTCATCTACTACTTCAGGAAGAGTCTGTTATTATGTTGTTTTGCATGTCTACCAAACTCCTACAAAATATATCACATTTGTAAGTAATTAATTTACATTTCATAAACACAAACAAAAACAAATCATCAAACCTTATCAGTTGTAAAATCAAGAATACAATCTTCTTCCCAAACCAACGAACCATTTTCATGTTCATCATTTATATCAGACACCTTATTTACTTTCTCTAAATATATACAAAGATTATTCATATTTATAACATAGCATTCCAACAATTAAAACAAACAAAAAAAATCAAAATGTGAACTGGACGCCACCCCGCCCGGTTCACAAAACGTTAACAAATTTGTAAACCGGATGGACAGTGGGTGGACCTCATCCGGTTTGAAAATTTGTGAACCGAATGGCACCCTCATCCGATTCACAAATTTGCAAACCAGATGAGGTCCACCCACTATCCATCCGGTTAGCAAATTTATTTCCTTTGATAATCGGATGGGGAAAGCGTTCGGTTTACAACTTACACACCGGATGGAAACCCCCCAAAAGTGTATCCAGTTAACATTTTATGAATCGGACGTCTTCCTATCCAATTCTCAAATTTCAAAAAAAATGACAACCAGGTGGCTTCGTCCGGGTGCCCTATCAAAATCTACAAAAATTCATCAAAATAAAAAAATCTTACCTCTCCGTCATTCCTTGTCGTCAATAAACATTGCACAATGGTCGAAAACTTTTCTCTACCATTCAATCACCCTCAAAACCTTCAAAAACGACATTATAGAAGCTGTATTAGAGAAAAAAACGCAGTGGCTAATTCATTGTTTCACTGGTTCCATGTGGGTAGGTGAAAAAGAAAATTAATGTTTTTTAATAGAACAAAAATATTTTCATCATTTCTATCAAGTCAATTTTAGAATTAAAATTTTGTATAAAGGTGCATGAAGAGGGTATGGGAATAGAGGAAGAATTCGTCGTAAGGTTAACTTCAATAGCCTCATCCACCCGTTGGGGCATTACCAATCCGTGTATTCTTTGCTTCCCTCTACTGACTCCCTCACTACCTCACGCACCTCCATTTTCAACCTCCAAAAACCTATACATCATTCTCATTAAGGGCAATACAGTCTTTTTATATGGATATTTTGGAAATTTGATGATCTATTGAGACACACGCAGAAGGTATGGAGGTACACGAAGAAGCCCTCTAAACGCGTCTCACAAGCGTTGTTAAAGGCCCAATAAAGTTCTTGAATCAGCAGGCCCTTTGACAGCGAAGGGTTGACTTCAATAGCCTCATCCATACACTCCCATTCATCTATACCTACTGTCATTAAGTTTGAAGACATAAGATAAATGTAGAAATGTAGGATCATAAGTTTGAAGGGTCTTTTGAAAACTCGTGACAGTTTTTTTTTTTTTTTTTTTTTTTTTTTTTTTTTTTTTTTTTTTTTTTTTTGTTGTAAACTGTAAAACTAGGTTAATCTAAAATCTACCATTAAAACTAAAGAAAGACTACAAAATAACAGTTGCTACTTTTCATTCCATTTCTTAGTAAGAATAGTACGTTCATGTAGCTTAAAAACATAACAACTAAGAGATAACTCTACAAGTGTTATCAACAGATATTAAGAAATTAAACTATAAATTAAATATAATATTTCAATTATTCCTTTTAAAATTCTTTAACCACTTAATCTTCTTTTTTTTCTAGTTTCTAAGGCTTCCTAACACAGAAATATTCCAACATTATACTCAACATTAAATCAAAATGTATGTAAAAAGAGTCTAACTTCGCCATGGGACCTAAAACATGGGAATGACAATTTTCTAAGATAAAGTCACACTAACAAATATAACTAATTAATTAATCTTAATTTGCAGTAAAATTTGAAATTCACCCTTAAAATTGTGAAAGAATACTCATATAATTGAAGATATCACAGATGCAGTTGGTTTCTAACACTAACAAGGAACTCAACCAATATAAAACAAAGTTGAAACTGATACATAGTACAAATAAACCATAACACAAACTTTGCATAACATATTACAAGAAAAAAAAAAAAATACTACACCAGTTCTTTTTTAAACAAGTGACTAATAAAAACTGACATCTACACATCTATCTACAATACAATATCTTCATGACAAATTTAAGTAATATGAAATTGATAAGAAGGTACCTATGTGAAAAGGTTCATCTTAAAGGAAAGTTTTACATTATTATTTACTTATTTTGTATGGTATAATAGAATGGCAGAATGGCTAATCCTTCATGACAGGTCTATGGATTTCCATATAATTAACAAACTGATCCACATATTTTTGGTGCAGTTCTTTGTCTCCAAATATCTTACTCATCTCATCTGCTTCACTTCTATAAGTTTTTTCCAATATCACTGATCTCAATGCTTTGGCCAATGATTCCCTGGTGAACTTCCCATCATGCTCATTTCTCTGTACTGTGACCCCTACCCTTTTCTCCTCCATAACCCTAGCAACTACAAAATGTTCATTTTGGAAGGGCAACATAACAAGTGGACACCCAATTTGTAGACTCTCTATCACTGAACTCCAACCACAGTGAGTCAGGAACCCCCCAACAGACTTGTGTGCCAAAATCCTCATCTGTGGGGCCCATGTTCTCCACACCAAACCCTTTTCTGAGTTATTCACAAGCACATCCTCCAACTCAACCGTAGAGGTGTTTTGCTTCTTTAGAACCCAAAAAAAGGGAAAACCAGACATTTCTATTCCCATAGTAATTTCAGTAAAGTCTTCATCACTTAGTGTCACTTCAGTTCCAAATGCTACATATATCACTGACCCTTTTTCCTGTTTGTCTAACCAATTAAGGATGCTATCCCAGTTTTCATCATTGCTGTCTTCACTGAACTGTAGTGAAGGTGGCAATAACCCAACTGGAATCACTGGTCTTGTATGTATACTTTGCCACAATTTGAGAATCTCTCCTTCAATCTCCATGCAGCTTCTTGCTGCAATAACTTGAGCACCATTACAAGTTTCAAGGACTCGAAAGACGTCCGAAACCCCCGATTCATTTGTCTCAAAATGTTCTTCAGGAAAATCTTTGCTCGCCACAGTTCTTTCTTTAGCATAATAATCGAAAAACGAATACATACCAGATGCAGTGAAAATAGAGAAGAAGATGCATGAGATTCCAAGCTTAGAAGATATTGGCGGCAACCAATACGGTGCAAAGTCGTGTATCATCCAATGGGGTTTGCATGTCTCCAGAAACTTGGTCAGAGGTTCTTCAAGTCCATCAAAAGCCAGCTTGAGGTATGGAATGATGTGGTGAGGAATGTCACTTGTGGCCTCTGCATTTTCTGGGAGTTTCTCAACACTAGGCAGTGGCAGTTCTATCAGATCCACCAAAGATTGCAAGTTTTCAGGCACTTCGGGTAGGCGATGGATATTTCTAGGTGTGGAAATGAAAGAAATTTTGTGACCCTTTTGAGCTATGAGTTTTGCAAGCTCAAAAAATGGGCCTATGTGACCTAATGCTAGCCATGGAAACACAGCAATGTGAAGCTTCTCAAGCTGCTCCGCCATATCCGCCATGGATATGCTTGTGTTTAAGCATGAATCTTTGGCTTCTTTTTCTTCTGTTACATATCATGAATGATTATTTACCATCGTACATTTGTTGACTGGGATTTGATTTGTTTTGTCTCATGCACGTGACATTTAATCAAGATAACAAGTCTCAAGGGCAACATCTGGAACTTCTGCTTTTGAAATTACTCACGAATTGATTGTTTTGAATACCTACCATTGATTCATGATAACGTTCTTTGTATTCATTAATGTCTCTCTTGCACCTTTCACTCAAGAGGGACCATTTTGAATGCCTGTTATTCATTGATTCATGATAACCTTCTTTCTATTCATTAGTAGCTCTTCTCACTTTTTACACATAAGAAAACTTTACTCAAGAAAGTGGGGACCATTTTGAATCCTTACCTAACAATCACACCAAATTAAGATGAAATTAATGGGAACACTTGAAAAATACTTGAAGAGTGTTCAAATTCTATTATAAAAACATAACTCATCTTGTACCTAATCAATCTTACAATATAATTGACAGAAAAAGTAATTATATAGTTCAAAATATAATTTAGTTTTGTTAAAAAAAGTTTATAAAATAGATTTTAGTTTTAAGATACTTAATTAAGACTTCTACATTACAAATTCTCTTAGAATAAAACTTACAATACAGTTTGAAAATAATGTAAGATAATAAAATTCACTTGAAACAAAAAACAATATCATGAAAAGATTGTATAATATCTTGCAAAAATGTAAAATTAACTGATAGCAACACACAATTTTTTGAAATTTATTGAGTTGTTGAATGAGGTAACTTTAGTACCTGTACCTAGATATATACAAATTAAGTAATTAAAAAACAAATCCTTAAATCATACTTAACTGGTGAAACTTGTTTTGGGAAATATACTTACTAAAGGACAATATAGTTGTGGTACAGATCTTGTGTGTAGTCATGTTTATTTGATGGAGACATGTCCATTGTTAACAACAGTACATGAAGTCTCTCATTACTTTTAATTGAAAAAAAAAAAAGGAATAATTGTCAGGGCTACCTCTCCATTACATTCTATATTTTTTTTATTGATTCTCTAGATAAAAAAAATAATAATTTGGTATAACTATTTGCTCTGCTAAGTAAGATTCTGATTGTTTCTAAATAGTTATCAACCTATAGAATTCTTTTAAAAATCATTACAATTTGTGCTTAGAATTTAATAAATGAAATCAAATTCAAAAAACTAATTTTTATTCCCTTAAATAAATGTAATCTTTTAATCACCAAACATTAAAAGTTTTTTTCTAATTCATCAAATTTAAGAGGAATCTTTTATTTGTCTTAACTTTTGAAGATGAACTTTTAATTTATTTGAATCTTATTACTTGGTTTAACTTATATATTATTCTATTAGTCAAGTTTGTCATACCAACTTTCATTAAGCTATTTATTCATTCGTTTATTCAACTTGTGAATGATTTTAGGAAACAGGTGCTTCTTAATTGCTTCATTATAATTATTTTAAGTTTTATTCTTTAACACTCTAGAATTGATTATTTCTTCATATCTTATTTACATAATGATCTTCCATCCCTTCTTGTATTATTAACCTTTTCGTCTACAATAGAACTGAAGTATTACGTTCTTATAATTTGTACTAGTTCAATATCATTCGTATAATGATCTTCTTGTTTCAACCAATTTTCATTTATTGTTTGGGTTATTTATTCGTCCAACTTCGGTTGAAATTTGTATTCTTAACTCTTTTTTAACAAATATCATGCTTGATCTACTAAGCTTTGTCTCGTAGATGCTTGGACCTTCATCATATTTTGCATACCTTGGTATTATTTTATCTCCTTGGATCTGTTATTGCCAAGGTTATGATAAGTTTTTTATGGATCTAGTAAGCGAAGATTTTTCTATCTTTCCATTTTCGTTGCAATTCACTTCCTCTATAGATTTGTGATATTTCTTTTTTGATATATTTATGAGAAATGGTATAGTACTTAACAAAATCTTTAATATTTTATATATTACAAAAAAGACGTCACATTGAGGCAGTATAAGAGCAATGTTCGAATAAAAACAACTGAGATATCCTTAAGACAAACATAGACGAAACATAAATAAAAGATTACAAACTTTAATTTCTGAATTTGGTTAGCAGGATGATATATAATTGCTTTAATAAATTTAGAAAAAATAGATAAAACTAATAAATTTTAAAATAAAAATGCATTAACATGACTACAAGAAATAGTTAAATTATCGACGAAATTTTATTAACGAAATTTTATTCGTCGGTAAAATATCATTATCAACGATTTTATCGACGAATTTCTGAGTCTGTCGGTATCCTAAATTCGTCGGTAATTACCGACGGACTCAGAAATCCGTCAATAAATTTACATACAAACAATTTACCGATGAATTTTAGATGTTTCCGATAAGTTTGTCTCGTCAGTAATTTTTATTTCTTTTGTAATGCATCGACTTAGTCGATACATAATTTGCTTTAATTAAAAATAAATTTAAAAATTAGTGGACACTACTTAGAGTTGACATTCAAAAGTCAACATTAATGAATCGGCGTATACAATTTTAGAGTCCTCTGTATGTGTAATGGAAATCTAACATTGTTTAATTACTATCAATTTTTACTTATTAATATCGATTTTTTACTAATACTAAATGTCTATTTTTTTTGGCAATTCTTCCAAACTAACCAATATAAGAACCCTATTTTTCTTTAGTTACTAGAGTTGACTATTAGCATATTTTGTAAAATTGAAAATGGAGATAAAATAAATTAAATAACAAAAAATAAAATAAAGTAAATAAGCCATTGAAGTTCCTTATAACCTTTATAAACTAAGTCATACCTCTTGTAGTAATTTTCATAAAAAAATAAAATTATTTTGCACGCATATATGAAGGTAACAAAATTCATGATAATAAAGTACAATTTGGAACAGTATGTGTAGATGTTCCGTGAGCATTATTGGAAGAACAAGAAGCTGGTTTTCCTGGTTGAGAAGAGACAATGTCAATATCATCCAATACAATGTCGAAACAACCTGGTGAGGAGCAATTCAGGGTAATAGCATTTTGCTTTGCAGATGTTCCACTAAATCCTCGAAATATCACTTCACTCACATTCAATGCTGCAGTCTAAGTACACCAAATATGAAATGCAACCCTAATAACCATTAATAAACTGGAAAAAAGAAATTGAAATCACACATATATATAATACCAATATAAAAGTTAAGGGAATACCATTGGTTTTATTCCATAGTACTGGTCTATAATTATTGGGTTCTTAGCTTGTATTAATGTGATGTTCTCGAAAGTGATTTTTCTGGCATAACCTGATCCACCCTGTAAAATATATTTATAGCATAAAATATTTCACAGTTAGATGTTTTTTAATTAGATGTTATAATTCACAAAAACACATGAAAATTAAGTGTATGAAAAGAAAAATCTAACAAGCAAGTGATGAGGGGACTAAGCCACCCTTAAATTACTTACCGGGACTGTCTTAATTCTTGCTCCATTTTCAGTGTTTGTGAAGGTGCAATTTTTTACATAAACTTCTTCCAGTGTATCATAAGCGTTGTTTCTGCCCAGGCTGCCCATGCTGATTAATTTGTTCATGTTAATTGATGAGATTTGTTAAATTTGGGAGTAACAAATATATTAATTAATCAAGGAAACATTTTACAATTTGATGTCATGTGTAAGTGTGTGATAATTCCATCAAATATTTATATAAACAAACCTTATTCCATGGCCTGGTCCACAAGCAATTCCAGTAGCATTGATGTAAGAGGAGCCACCACTGATGGCAATACAATCATCACCTTTTTGGGGACACAATTGAACAAGTTGTAATTATCTTAAAACCATGCAACATTGAAATTTGATTCATGTATATAAAATTCAAACATGTTTTACCACATTGTATGGTGGAATTTTCAATCAAGACATTTTTGGAAGCATAAATGTCAAATCCATCAGTGTTAGGGCTGTCACCAGGAGCATGAATGGTGATATTAGAAAATGTGGCATTCTCACAACTATTTATCCTTATGTGAGCTTTTGGGCTGTTGGTGATGGTCAAATTACTAACAGTAAGATCATTACAATATTTGAATCTAAGAATCTGCAAAAACCACAAAAAAAAATTTAGTCTCAAGATATATCAAGAATAACTTAAAAACCATAGAATGTCATGTTCCAACTTGCAATTCAATATATCAATTCATTCCATATATACATAGTAAGAGCATTGCCATGCATTTTTTTTTTCAAAAACAAAGGTGTGCAAAGAATTTAGAGAAGTTTGGACATGTTGGATGTCCACTATGTCACAAAACTAAGAATTGACTTCAACATAAAGACAAAAACAAGGTGGTGAAAATGTGTTTGAAGAACAATAAGTCCTCTAGATGGAAGGGTTTCATAGTAGATGGAGTGAGAAAGTCCTCATGTTGGTGGAGAAATAACATATGCTCTATATAGCAAGGTGCTTAAAATGGAGTGAAAGATAATTTGACAACAATGCTTTAGTCTTAGTTTGGAAGACCGATTTGATGACTTTTTTTTCTTTGGTTGTTGTTTATGGTATATAGATAGGGAAAATTTGGTATGTAACCCTAGTTGTTGCCGCAATATTTGTTCTAATGCTTCATGCAACCATAATGATCCATTTTTATGTGAATTTCATTCACATAAATTGTGGCGATATGTGTCATCAAAATAGTGACAATGGAATGTAATTGAATCCCAGAAAATCTTAAAACCATTCTATTTCCTTCCTTTTATAAAAATAGTAAAACATATATTTTAAATATTTTATTTTAACTTCCGATTATCAATGGTCAAATGGATGTGATTTTGGAGAAGTGGAAGAGACAATATTATTGTAAAAGATATATAAAAAGCGGTTAACGAACAATGTTATCTTAATCATTTGAAAATTGTTTCCAAAGTTGGATTTTATTTTAAAAGACCATAGATATAATTACCATAGTCTTTAATATCGATAAATAGAATAAAATTTAGATAATAGTCAAACCGTTGGTCGTTGACAACTTTTGCAATCCCACCAAGTAGAACCATAGCCATCGATTGATCCTCCACTTCCATCGATTGAGAGACTACTTACGTTCGAGATTATAATCAAATTGAACGTTTCATCCGTAAGACATCCTATTGGGATTTGGTTTCCTATCAGTTTCAGCAATTCATTCTTGGGAGGAGCAACTATTTGCCCTTGAAGCTGCAAGAAGATATATTGTAGCAAAATAAATTCAAATATACGTTTCATATCATAAACAAATTTGGGGCATTAAAGAATTAAGAATTCAAAGATGAAGGCTACATACTTTTACCTAAGGTGTTTTCTTTTTTGGATCGCTTTAAGAAGATAAGTAAAAGATTTGTGAACAAAAATATATCAAATGACCCAGTTATTTAACATTTTTTTTATGTAGTTAAAGTAGAAATCTATATGAGACTATTAAAAAGTAAAATTTAAGCCTTATTTAACTTTACAAAACCGGTTTATAAAGTAAGGTTTGCACTTATATTATAAATTACTGAAAGACCTCATTTCTAGTTGATGTGAGATCTCCAGCACACCCCTTCACGCCGAGACTGCTCAACTTGTGCATGGGACTATATTGTTTAAGGGTGGTCCGATAGCGACCCGATAGCGAGTGACTTGATAGGTTCAACAACCAAGTTAGGATAGACTCTGATACCGTATCAAGAGTGGACTTTAAGTCTAACTCAACCTTACAAAACTAGCTTATAAGGTCAGGTTTGCACCCATATTATAAACTATTGAAATACATTATCTTTAGTCCATGTAGGATATCCAACAGAGAGCTCTATTAATAATCATATTAATGAATTTAATATTTTTATAACTTTTAAGCTTTTTTATTCATGACAAGGTAGCGTTAGTATGATTCTACATTGGTAGTGCATTGATATTTTATATAGAACTTTCTATGGTTATCCTAGTTATTGAAAACATTATTTTAAAGTTTTAGTGCCATGGAATTTGAGATAAAAATGGATGAGATGCATGAAACTTACTCATTGTATATGAAATTTCACACTTCTCACATTTATAGAAAAGGAATGTTAGGGGTGAGACACGAATTAACTTTGGTTTTATGGATAAACCCAATTTTATTTGCTAGATATCATACCTGTGTTTATTAAAGATAATTTAAATTGTAATAAAAATATTATACCGAAATATTTGTTTGTTTGATTTGTCTATTGTATTTTGGTTTGGTGCTCAAAAGTTTTTTTTTTTCTTTTGTTTTTTATAAATTATATAACTTTGCTTTTCACCTTATTAAGGTAATTGTTTACTTTAACCATGAATTGTAAATATTTTACCTGAATATTAACACTTGGAGCATTGCAAGGACCGTTGAGGGTTATGTCTTTTACCAAGAATACTCCTTTTGGTGGTATAACTAGAGTTGGTGTTTGGTGTGCTCCACAGGTGTAATTCCATGCACTTAGAAAAGCCTACATAATTCAAATCAGAAAAATTATCTCAATATTTATCAAATATCAAATATATGTACCAAGACATCAACCACCAACTTTTCCTTAAACTAAAGTGACATTTCAAGTATAAATTAAATTAAATTAAATTAATTTTGGACATAGAAAGAACAAAACAGAAAAAAGTACCCCAGAATCATCAGATTTGCCATCACCATGAGCACCATAGTCCATCACATTATAAGTGTTGTTTTCGGTTCTAACACTCCACCTCACACACAAACATGGTGAAACAAAACCAAGAATCAAAAGACAAGTGATTAGTCTTTGCATGTTTGATAAGAGTGAGATTGGCATGGCAAGATTCTTAGGAAGTTCCAGAGTGGACTAATACATAATTTGAGAAAGGGCAGGTATTTGGGTTTAATTAAATAGAACTTTGCATTGTGGGAGAAAAAGGAAAAAAATAATTTACAAACTATTTTAAATGTTTTCAATGGTTAATAAAAATAATAAATATGTGTAACTTACAAAGTTAATTGCAATATATTAATTATATATTTCGTAAATCTTTTATTTAATACGTTGTTTATTTTAAGTAACTACTATATAAATATAATTAATAAATATATGGTCAGCACTATTATCGATTTTAACTATATATATTATGTTGTAAGAGAAAAAATAAATATTATATTTAATACATGTAATAAACAACTATTATTATTATCAACGTTAACTATAATATATTTAATAAACGTACTCAATATTAAAAGTTTATCTTTATATGTAAAGTACAATAATAAATCAACTCATATATTTGGTCTTCGTTCATTAAAGAGTTAACTTTTTCTTTTAATTGATATTATAATGTGAATTTATTAGTGATTTATGTGTTTAATGGAAGATTAATTAAACTAAAATTAGTGATAACCGATTGGGCCAACAGAAAAATGTGGAGGCAATACGTTTTGGAAATATATTTCTCAAAGCGTTTTCAGAAATATAAAATTTATATTTTAAAAAACGTTTTCTTGGAATTTGTTATTGATTTTTTTTTAAATATAAAATTTATATTTGAAAAGAATTCAAAATATACTTTTGAAAAATGTTTTTCAAAACGTAAATTTATATGTTAGAAAATATTTTTTAACACTTTTTAGAAAACAAGGTGGGAGGAAAAAAACGCATTCTTTCCTACACCTCTATGATATCTTCCTGCACCTCTATTACAAGAGTGAATTAACTAAAATGTTTTAGGTCAAAGTGAATTGACTAATATATGCTAAGGTAAAAAATTCTTAAAGGCACTGCCCTCCACTAATTTGGAAGGTATATCTCAATCCAGATTTATCTTCTACGTTGTATAAATTTTGTATTTAAAAAAAAAAAACACACACACACACACCTTTCTAAATGTATAATTTAAAAGATAATTTCTATTTTAAATTGACTTCTAAACTGTAAAATCAGTAAAATACTCCTTTTATTTCGGAATGATTTAATTTCAAACATATGATCTATAATTTGGATATCCTGAATAAAAATTACCTTCAAAATTATACAATCCGTTATTATAACTAACCCTTACTACCCATCAATAAAAATAATAAAATTAAATATAATTTTTTATTTCTAATTATCATATTATTATATATTTAAATTTTTAGTCACTGTTATAAAAATTTCAATACTGATTTTGGAGTAACTAAAATTTATAAAATAAATTTTTAATTATTAATATATAAAATATTTTAAATTAATACGAATAAATTTATCAATTTTAGTATAATATTTAAATAATTAATATCAATTTAAAAATTTAACATTTTAAAATAATAGTTTAATCTTTTAATTTTATTTAAACATAAATTTAAATTAATAATAATAAATTCAAAATATTAGTCAAAATCAATTACTTTCACATTAATTAAGAATAATAGTTAAATTCATTTAATATTCTTATATTCATATAATAAAAATGATTTTTTTCAAAATAACCCTTAGTAATCAATGGTGGAATCCGTGGAGTAATAAGTGCTTGAAAAAGCTAAGCTTCGTGCCTAAGTGCGCGCTCTTGATCTCTTCTTTCCCATTAACGGTCATATTGCTGCTTTCGATGTCAAGAACTTTTGCTTCTTTCTTTTCTTCTTGCTCTTTTTGTAATGTCTCACATTCAACACTGACTCATGATTTTAGTTTTCTATTGCAGGCAAAAGAATTCACGATAGCCATAACATGAGCTAAGTTGTAAGTTTTGTTTGATTTTCTTGAGTTTTCTCCTTAACACTAAGATACAAAAGTGGATGTGATACTATCAATAACTTATGTATTTATGATATAATGATTTAAATTATAAATATATATATTTTTATATGTCTTATCTTTAGCATTTAAGATTTAGAGTTTAAGGTTTAGTTAGTTGTATTTTCTATAAATATATATAGTTGTATTTAGGATTTAGAAGATTCTCTTTGGAATGGAGTTTTATTGCAGGATCTATAAGAGTGGTAGAAGGTTTGTATCCTAACAAGCCTGCACCATCTAGAAACTCAAAAGTCTATTTCCTTTAGTTAAGGAAAATGTTCTTGTTTGATCTAACAACTTCTAATCCAAGAAAAATTTTCAGACAAAGATCCTTAATTTTGAATAAGTAATCAAGTTGAGACTTGACTGAAGCAATCTCTTGAGCATCATTTCCCGTCAAAATCATATTATCAACATAGACAAGGATGGTTGTGAATGCACTAGTAACATATTGTTTAGTCAATAAATCTGATTGGGTATAACTTGAAGCTATAAGGACTGTAGACAACTTTTCATACCACTGTCTACTAACTTGTCTAAGACCATAAAGGGATTTTCTCAACTTGTAGACCTGACCAGGTTTTAGGGGAACTACACCTTTAGGAACCTCTATATATACTTCTTCATGAAGATCATGCAAGAAAGCATTGTTGACATCAAGTTGTTCAAGGAGCCAATTTTTAGTGGCTGCAATGGCCAGTAAGGGCCTTGTAGAAGAAAAAACAACACCAGTCATTTATTACTATAATTAATAATTATCAATTCCTAAGCTTTTATTAATGTAAGTAGATGATTTATTTTAGGAGAAATATATGGAGAATGTGAGTGGCATACCTTTGAGTTATTAGCTTATATAAAGGCAATAGTAAACATTGAATAAATATCACTCTCATTCCAATATTTCTCTTTGCCTTATTATTTCAACAATTTGGTATCAGAGCCACACGCTTTTTGGTCTGTGGTGAACACCCTATTGTTAAGATGAGTGATCTACAAATCGTTGGCGGTGTTAAGAAACTTAACAACCAGAACAACTACAATTCTTGGTCTACTTGCATTATGTCATATATGCAAGGTCAAGACTTGTGGGATGTCGTCAATGGTAATGAAGCAGCGCAACCTGAGGCCGAAGATGTGCATGGGACGTTGCGGAAGTGGAAAATTAGAGTAGGCAAAGCGATGTTCATTTTGAAGACGACGGTTGAAGAGGATGTGCTGGAGCATATCCAAGATGCGAAAACTCCCAAAGAAGCTTGGGATACGTTCGCTAAATTGTTCTTTAAGAAGAACGATACGAAGCTCCAGCTCCTAGAAAATGAATTATTGTTAGTGGCGCAACGTGACATGATGATTGCACAATATTTTCATAAAGTGAAGTCGTTATGCCGGGAGATTTCTGAGTTGGATCTAGAGGCTCCTATTGGTGATACTAGGATGAAGCGGATCATCATCCATGGTTTGAAGCCAAAAATTAGGAGTTTTGTTACTGCTATACAAGGATGGCAAACTCAGCCGTCACTTGTGGAATTTGAAAATTTGCTAACTGGTCAGGAAGCCCTCGCTAAGCTAATGGGAGGAGTCTCGTTAAGGAAGGAAGAAGAGACACTCTATGCCAATAGAGGCAGGAGGAATTTCAAGCAGCATGCCACATGTGGCTCAAGAAAGCATAATGACAAGGCGAGAAATCATCAAGACGAAGGAAGTGTTCGTGTAGAAGGCGCTTCGAAGAATCAAAATAGCGGTAAAAAGTTTGAAGGAAACTATTACAATTGCGGAAAGAAGGGTCACATGGCGAAAACCTGTTGGTCAAATAAAAAGTTGGTAGAGAGTAATGTGGCTACTTCCAAAAGTGAAGATGAATGGGATGTTGAGGCATTATATGCTGCAGAAGAAGAAGAGTTAGCTTTCAAAGCAACAACGTCGAAACAGGTTGACTATGAGAAAGATTGGATCGTTGACTCGGGATGTTCAAATATGACGGGTGACAAAGAGAAGCTACAGAACCTATCAGAATATAAGGGAAGTCGGGTGGTCGTGACAGCGAACAACTCAAAGCTATCTATAGCTCATATCGGTAATACGGTAGTTTCTCCTCAGCATGGTGATACCAAGGTGCCACTTAAAAATGTTTACCATGATCTGGGTATGAGAAAAAATCTTCTCTCGGTGGCACAATTAACTTCTTCTGGCCATTATGTTCTCTTTGGTCCACAAGATGTGAAGGTTTATCGGGACCTGGAGATTATAAAAGAGCCAATGATGAAAGGACAGAAGTTGGAGTTGGTTTACGTAATGTCTGCAGAAACTGCATACGTAGACAAAACAAGAAGGAATGAGACGGCAGACTTGTGGCACATGCGGCTTGGACATGTTAGCTATTCCAAATTAGACGTAATGATGAAGCGGTCGATGTTGAAGGGACTTCCACAACTTGAAGTAAGAAAAGACACGGTATGTGCAGGTTGTCAGTATGGAAAAGCGCACCAACTGCCATACAAAGAGTCCAAATTTAAAGCAAAGGAACCATTAGAATTAGTTCACTCTGACGTGTTTGAACCAGTTAAACAAGCTTCTATTAGTGGGAGGAAATACTTGGTGACTTTCATTGATGACTTCTCAAGGTATGTGTGGATTTACTTCATGAAGAAAAAATCTGAAACTTTTTCAAAGTTCAAAGAGTTTAAGGAGGTAGCAGAAGCAGAAGTTGGCAAATAAATTCCTTGTCTACGTAGTGACAATGGGGGAGAGTATACATCAGACGAATTTTGAAACTTTCTTCAAGAATGCCGAATACGCCATCAGTTCACATGCACTAACACTCCACAACAGAACGACGTGGCAAAAAGAAAGAATAGGCATCTAGTAGAAATTTGTCGAAGCATGCTTCACGCAAAGAATGTACCAGGACGCTTCTGGGCAGAAGCAATGAGGACAGCTGCATTTGTCATCAATAGGCTTCCTCAACAAAGGTTATGTTTTTTTCCCCTTTTGAAAAATTGTGGAACCTGAAACCTTCAATTAGTTATCTCAGAGTTTTTGGATGTGTTTGCTATGTATTTGTACCTAGTCATTTACGTAGCAAAATGGATAAGAAGGTTGTTAGATGTATTTTTATAGGATATGACAGTCAAAGAAAAGGATGGAGATGTTGTGATCCTACTACTGGAAAGTGCTACATATCTCGAAATTTGGTATTCGATGAAGCTTCTTCATGGTGGTCCCCAGACAAGGAAGTATTGCCAGACTCAGATGTTTTTAGAGACGTGGTACAATCCTATCAAATCCGATTGACTTTAGATGAAACTAAAGATGTTGATAACGAAGGCAATGTTGAAGGAGGTGTAGCTGAAAGTCCTTGGCAAACTGGTGTGTATCAACAACTAAGCAATGAAGATGAGCCTGATGGACCAGAAGCACGAACTCCATTGAGAAGGTCAACAAGAATTAGAAAGCCAAATCCAAAGTATACTACTGCTACCATAGTAGAAGAAGCAGATGCAAAAGAACCAGAAACCTTCGAGGAAGCATTTCAACATCCAAAATGGATTAAAGCCATGGAAGAAGAAATGGTCGTGCTAGATAGAAATCAAACATGGGAGCTTGTGCCAAAGCCAAAAGATGTCAAGCTTATTTCTTGCAAATGGGTGTACAAGATAAAGCGTCGCACAAATGGATCAATAGAAAGACACAAGGCTTGCCTAGTAGCTCGAGGGTTCTCTCAACAATATGGACTAGACTATGATGAAACATTTAGTCTAGTTGTAAAGCTTACAACAGTACGAGTCCTATTAGCACTTGCAGCTTCTAAAAGTTGGAATTTATGGTAGATGGACGTAAAGAATGCATTTTTCATGGGGAGCTAGATCGGGAGATCTACATGGACCAGTCGATGGGTTTTTAGAGACAAGATCATCCTAAATACGTGTGTAAGCTACAAAAGGCACTGTATGGGTTAAAACAAACACCAAGGGCTTGGTATAGTAAGATTGCATAGTGGTTATTTGGTAACAAGTGCAGATGCTAGCTTATTTATCAAAGCTAAAGAAGAAAAGCTAGCTATCGTGCTAGTATATGTGGATGATTTAATCATAACAGGAGATTGTGAAGAAGAAATTTTTGGAACTAAGGAGAATTTGTCAGTTCAATTTCAAATGAAAGAACTCGGACAACTCAAGCATTTTCTTGGTATAGAGGTTGATCATACTCAAGAAGGAATATTTCTCCATCAACAAAAGTATTCCAAAGATTTGTTGAAAAAATTTGGAATGCTTAAGTGCAAGCCAATCTTAGCGCCAATGGAGCCAAACACCAAAATATGTGCTCATGAAGGAAAAGTTTTAGAAGATGCTACAATGTACCGACAACTAGTGGGTACTCTTATATACTTAACTTTAACTAGACCAGATATTTCTTTTGCAGTTGGTGTGATGAGTCGTTACATGCAAAATCCAAAGAAACCTCATTTGGAAGCAGTGCGTCGAATTTTGAGATATGTGAACAGTACGCTTGACCACGGTATTATGTACAAGAGAGGTAGAGAATGTAAACTAGTTGGCTATTGTGATGCTGACTATACAGGTGACCATGATACTCGATACTCAACTACCGGATATATTTTCATGCTTGGGTCAGGAGCAATTTCTTGGTGTAGCAAAAGACAACCAACTGTGTCTTTGTCAACCACCGATGCAGAGTATCGAGCTGTAGCGATGGCAGCTCAAGAGAGCACTTGGCTTATGCAACTGTTAGAAGACTTACATCAACCAGTAAAGTATCCAATTCCTCTGTATTGCGATAATTTGTCTGCAATACGTTTGGCAGAGAATCCAGTTTTTCATGCAAGAACTAAGCATGTGGAGGTGCATTACCACTTTATTCGAGAGAAAGTCTTGAAAGAGGAAATTGAGTTGAAGCATGTTAGAACAAAAAATCAAGCTGTAGATTTGCTTACAAAAAGCTTGAGCGGCAGCAAGTTCGAAAGTTTCTATCATTAGCTTGGCATGACAAACAAAGTGGAAGCTAGTGTTGAGGGGGAGTGTTGAAGAAAAAACAACACCAGCTATTTATTACATAATTAATAATTATCAATTCCTAAGCTTTTATTAATGTACGTAGATGATTTATTTTAGGAGAAATATGTGGAGAATGTGAGTGGCATACCTTTGAGTTATTAGCTTATATAAAGGCAATAGTAAACATTGAATAAATATCACTCTCATTCCAATATTTCTCTTTGCCTTATTATTTCAACAGGCTTAACAGTATTAATTTTACATATTGGATAAAAAGTTTCTCTGAAATCAATGCCTTCTTGTTGTGTGAATCCCTTGGCTACTAGCCTAGCCTTAAACCTCTCAATTGAGTCATCAGTCTTGTGTTTAGTCTTATACACCCATTTGCATCCCACTTTATGTTTTCCAATTGGAAGGTCAACAAACTCCCAGATTCCAGTTTGAACTAAAGCATTAATCTCATCATCCATGACTTTTCTCCAGTTCCCATGCTTCACTGCCTATGCATAAGTTTTAGATTCTACAATGGAAGAGATACTAAATGCAAATGCCTATTATTGTTAAAAAATTTTGAGCCATTAACAACACTGGAAATAGGATATTGAACTAAAGAGGAATTTTTGCTCTTTATGCCCAGAACTACGTTGCAATGAAAATCCTTGAGGCAAATAAGAGGTTTGGTGCTTCTAGTGGATTTTCTTATAACAGAAGGTACATTGTGATAGTGGGAGAGGAATAATTTTGTTATGGGACAATATATGGTCTTTGTTAGTTTTGTAATGGTGTCTTAATAACCAGGAAAAGGTGGCATGACAAAATTTTCACTATCTATATGATTGACAATATGCTTAAAAGGAAAACTATTTTCATTGAAGGACACATTTTTGGATAAAAAAAAAAACCTCTCTGGTGTGTAAGTCATAAAGGAGTGAACCCTTGATCCCTGGTCTGTAGCCTAAATAAACACACCTTCTAGCCCGACGATTAAGTTTTTCCTATTATAAGCCAAAGTTGATGCAAAAGCTTCACAACCAAAGACTTTAATAAAAGCTAAATCAGGAGAAGAGCTGTACCAAATGTTATAAGGACTTTTGTTATGTAAAACCTTGTTAGGCAATCTATTAAGCAAAAAAAATAACATGATAGACTGCAAAGTTTCAAAACAATTTAGGCAAGTTACTTTGAAGAATAGGCAAGTTACTTTGAAGAATAAGAGCCCTAGTAATGCTTAAAATGTGTTGATGTTTTCTGTTTACCACTCCATTTTGTTGTGGAGTCTCAACACAAGACATTTTATGCTCTGTGCCTTTGAGAGAGTAAAATTGATGCAAATTAAATTCAGGTCCTTAATCAAACCTGATGCATTTGACAGTAGTAGAAAATTGAGTTTCAACCAAAGTAACGAAAGATTTAATGCAGCCCTGAACTTCTGATTTAGTTTTCAAAAGAAAAATCCAAGTATGCCTAGAAAAATCATTCACAACAGTAAAAAAATATCTATGTCCATACACAAAAGTAATGACTAAGTCCCCAAATATTCATATGTAACAAATAAAAAAATTTAATGCTTGAAGAAGTGCTTACAGGAAATGGAAGTCTTTTTTGTTTAGCAAGTCGACATATTTGACAAAAAATCATTACATGTTTTGCTATAAATATAATCAAACTTTGTTGACAATACAGATAGTTTGTCCTTAGACAACTGACCTAGTCTAAAATGTCAACGTTAGGTAACTTGATAGGAATATCACAAATAATTCTATATAGGTTTATGTTCTCTTTTGTCAAACTAAAGCTAGAAGGTTTGTAAGTGCATATGAGTGTATATGAGCGTATGAGCCGGTCACCATCAGGTAGGTGGTTTTATAAACTATAGTTCCATTAGGTAACTTGATAAGAATATCACAAATAATTCTATATAGGTTTATGTTCTCTTTTGTCAAACTAAAGCTAGAAGGTTTGTAAGTGCATATGAGTGTATATGAGTGTATGAGCTGGTCACCATCAGGTAGGTGCGAACCTACGGCTCTGATACCACTTGTTGGGAAAATCTAAGGGGCATAACCGAGGAGATCTCACAAGAAGGAGAAATGGGCCCAACATACAAGGGAATGACACCACTTTTAACCCAAAACCTTAAGACAGTAGGTTTATGGGTATTCTTTTCTTATATATTGCTTAACTTTCTCATTTTTATTCAATGTGGGACTTAGACTCACACTTGGATACCCAACAAAAATATACACTGGAAGAATCATTCAGAAGATTTGCTGGTGGATTCTAGAACAATGAAGTACTCGTATTTGCTATTGAAAATAATGACACTTCTGAAGCCATTGCAGAAAGAACAGAATCAGAGTTAGCACACAAGCTCTCTTGGTTAGAAAGCTCTGATAACATAACAACTTTTAGTATCCATCATTATTACAATAGTGTAAGGAAAAGAAAGTTTGTAAAGAAAGTAATTAGAGACAAAACTTCAAATAAAAAATTTTTCTTATTCATCTTGATGAAAGAAAATTACTCTATATATGAACTAGCTGAAATAATAAGATCATAATAAATAATTACTCTAACAGAATCACTAATAATCTTTCCATAATAATTTATTTATCATTTGTTAATATACTCTAATCTAATAAAGCTTATACAATAATTATTTATCCTTTATTAATAAAACTCATACGTGACGGAGTTGATGGTATTGCCTATGATAGGTCAATGATTTTTCTACAATGGTAATGCGCTACTCTAATAATACTTTTATAACTTTAGAAATTATATATTTTTCGATCCATATATTAGATAATGTTATACGTTGCTAATTTTATATTTCCAATAACTGATTTTCACTTGGAAAATAGTATTGTACAAGAAGTGGACAAATTATTTATCGTTCATTGTTTGAGGTTGGTGTTTTCAAAGTAAAAATTTCTAAGTTCACTTAGTGTAGTATAGGTCTAACCTACTACTGTAGTATAGGTCTAACTTAGGTTAATGTAAAAAAACTCTTATTACAATAATTTTATTTATGAATTTTTTTCTTTGTTAATAAAAAAGAATATCAAGACGATTATATGATATACTAAAAACAATAAAGTATAACAAAAGAAAAAACTAACTATAAGAAATTAAAAGCAAAGAACTAATATGTTGAGAAAATTAGATGACAGTAACTAAAGTAACTGAAAATCCTAAAACTAAAATTGAATTATGTAGACAAAATATAGGAATCAAATCAAATGAATTCAATCCAAATCTAAAATGAATAGAAACAGTAAAGAATCAAAAGAATAACATGTAATGACTAAAAAACATAATGAAAATCAAAGATACAAACAAAATGAGAAGAAAAAAACATTATGAATCGGCAAACTTTTTGTAATTCTAAAATACAATGTTGGAAAATTTAAGATCTAAGAACAATAAGAGATAGAATACAGACATTAAAGCTCAGAAACATCATCTTATATATTCTAAGAGAAAAAAATTAATAGGATAGTGAACATTATAACTGTAACAAACAAAGAATTCAAGAAAAAAAAAAAAAAAAAAAAAAAAAATCTAAACAAAAAAAAAATACAAAAAAAAAAAAAAAACAGAAAACTAGAATCTAAACAAAAAAACCACAAATCAAAACAAAACAAAACAAAAAAATTAACTTGTTGAAACATTTACTAACATCTAAACCCAATTACTCACTCCAGAACCCTAAATTTGTTTTCGCAAACCATTATCTTTAATTTTTCTATAGTTTTTCATGAGAAAATATGATGACAACTCTTTTACATTTCAAAAAGTCTTTCGCTCGTCGTGACCCAGTTACGATACCTATCAGTCAACGTGGCTAGTTATTACTTCTTTCTTTGGGTGGCAAAGCGTTTCCTTGGTAGTCCCATTGTATGAAAAGCCAAGATTTCAGATCTAAAGATTGGCGAAAAATTTTGCAAGATGCATGAAATAGGTTCGATGATGGGACTTTTGATGATCCAATAGTTGTATTCGCAAAATTAAAATAGGTAAGTTCTTTAATGGAATATTTGGAAATTTTTTAGAGTCTTCTAGCTAGAGTCCAAGTTTCTGATGACATAAAATTGAGTTTTTTTCTTTCAGGAATTAATGTAGAGTTGGAAAATTTGCTAATGGTTTATAGAGGTTTTGTGGGGGATAAATGGGAAAAAAACATAAGGCTAGGTGTAAGGTATAAGGATGATTAAACACAATTTTCTTGGTACAAGACATTATGGATAATATAATTCATTCGAATAATGATTATGTAGAAATTATTCAACGTCCCTGGATTTAATAAATGATTCTTTAATACAAGTTTCACTTTATTCGTGGTATGAGATAGTTGGTGTAAGGACACTACACTTGATGGGACTCATCAAGAAGCAAGAAGTTACTTTCTTGATGGATACAAGGAGTTCTTATAACTTTATTATGGTTATAGTTAAGAGTGGACTGATGTCTTGGAAGTCAATAGATGGATTTAGTGAGATAAAAAGACAAAAATTTATTTTTTGAACACATGTGAGATGCAATTATGAGGTTTGGCTCAAAAAATGTGGTATAATTGATAATGCAATTGTATGTAAGATAACATATATACTCATAGACTTAGAATTTCCTTCAATCTATTGAACTCTTTGTATAGTGCACACCTTGAATCTTGTATTGAAAAATATTTATATAATAAAAAGTACTAAAAAAAATAATGATACTTATCAACAATGTTCTTAGATCTCACAAATTGTTGAAACTACCTTTATTAAAAAAATTTATTGTGAGGTACTCTATAAGATTATCAATGTTCAATAATTTTAACTCATTGAAATTGTTTTTTATTATTCTAACAAAAAAAACAAAAGTTGAATATTCATCTTGTTTTTGAGGTAGTAAACTCAATATTAATTAATTGTTAGACTAAGTGTCAACTCATCTCTTTATTCTCTTGCTTATTATTTAAATCTAAGGTAATATATTATATATTTAAATTTATGATTATATTTTGTTGTGTAAATCTTATTTATAATATCATAAATTTAGAATATTATGTTAATTTTATATATTTTTAATGTTGTATATATTATAGTCGTGACTGGTTAAATGAAGATTCACAAAGACTTGACCTTCACAAAAGAATAAGATATTTTAAAAGATACTTTGATGATGTGAGTGTAAGGAGATAAGTAAATATATAGTTTGCAAACTTGTGGAATGAAAGTTAAGACTTTGCCAATGTTGACTTTTTAAGGGATAGAAGTAAAATGAATGCAAAATGATGGATTTTTCATAGATCTCATGCACTAACACTTGAAAAGATAACTCTTAAATTGCTTGGATAACATTTTTTTTTCTTGTTGTGAAAGGGATTATAGTACTTATTGCTTTAAAGAAATAAGATGATGACACACCTAAAAGAACAGAATATCTAGTATTTATCTAGAATAATCTTTGTCTTCTCTTAAAAAATCAAAATATAAAACAAAATTATAAAATATTTCATTAGATGACTTTTCATTAAATGAAAATATAATTCTTAAGATTATTAACTTATCTCTTGATGAACTAAATTTAAAAGTTATATAGTTTAATGAGAATGAACAAATATAAAAGTCATACGTAAAGATGAACTAAATTTAAAAGTTATATAGTTTAATGAGAATGAACAAATATAAAAGTCATACGTAACCTATAACTTCACGTTTTCAAGAAGACGATGAAAAACTTAACTTTTCGCTTAAAAAACGAAGATTTGAGATTTAAAGTGTTGTAGTCAATATAATAAATTTTAACAAAACTCCATTTATATTTTGAAAGAGAAAATTTAGAAAGAGAAAATTTAGTTCACCTGAACCACAAGACCAATATATATAATCTATATAAATATTCAATACAACTGGACAACTCAAATTCATGATGCAAAGTTTTAGAACATCATTGTGAGTCAATGCATTATGTGTTCCTAAGATAGACACCATAAAAAACTATATAAAAGGGGAAATAAACTCAGACTTCTATTGTACTACACATTATTTTGCTTACACATGATTTTACTTATATATGTATGAGGGTGACATAATCCATCAAGATAAAGAACAATTTGGATTGGTGGATGTAACTCTTCCATGGACATTGTTGCTAGAACAAGAAACTTGTTTTCCTGATTGAGAGGAGACAATGTCAATATCATCCAATACAATGTCGAAACAACCATTTGAGGAGCAATTCAAAGTAATAGCTTTATCACTTGCAGATGTTCCATTAAATCCACGGAATGTCACATCACTTACGTTCAATGCTTTAGCCTAAGACGCCAAATTTCAAAAATGCAACATTAATAAGCAATAAGTTGAAATCCCAAAGATACAAGACAAACATAAACTTAAGAGTACCATTGAATTTTTATTGCCATAGGACTGGTCTATAATTATTGAGTTCTGAGCCTGCACTAATATGATATTCTCAAAACTGATTTTTCTTGCATAACCTGATCCACCCTGGAAAAAAATGACACTTTATAAATTATTGGAATACTTCATTTTTATTGATATTCGATAGGTCCAACAACCTTGTTAGGATAGACTCTGATACTATAATAAAAGTAGACTGTAAGTCTAACTCAACTTCACAAAATCAACTTCTAAGGTGAGGTTTGCACCTACTTTATAAATTATTGAAAAGTCTCATCTCTAATCGATGTGGGATCTCCAACAGACAATACATAAAACATTTTTTTCATGTTTCTTTGATTCTTAATTTAATCAAGTACTTCTCTAAAATCATTATCACATGATTAAAAATAGTATTTTCTCACACATTACTACTCACTCATCATGGATTTTTATATAATTACTTAATTTGGGCTAAAGAAAAAAAGCAAGTATTACTTACTGGTGCTGTCTTGATTCTTGCTCCATTTGTAGTGTTGGTGAAGCTGCAATTTTTCACATAAACTTCTTCCACTGTCTCATAAGATCCATCTCTACCTAGACTGCCAATGCTGATTAATTTGTTCATGTTAATGAATGAGGTTTGTTGAATTTGAGAGTAACAAAAGATATTAACTAAACATTTAGAATTTGATGCTATGTGCAAGTGTATGATAATTTCATCAAATATTTATGTAAAAAACCTTATTCCATGTCCTGGTCCACAAGCAATTCCAGTAGCATTGATGTAAGAGGAGCCACCACTAATTGCAATACAATCATCACCTTTTTGGGAACACAATTGAACTTGTAATTATTTTAAAACCATGCAACATTGAAATTTGATTCATGTACATAAAATGCAAACATGGTTTACCACAATATATGGTGGAATCTTTAATCAAGATATTTTTTGAAGCAAAAATGTCAATTCCATCAGTGTTGGGGGTGTCTCCAGGAGAATGAATGTTGATATTAGAGAAAGTGGCATTCTCACAATTGTTTATCCTTATGTGAGCTTTTGGGCTATTAGTGATGGTCACATTAGTAACATCAAGATCATTACAAAACTTGAATCTAAGAATCTGCATCAACCACATCAAAATTTTAGTCTCAACATATAATAACTTAAAAACTAAAACATGTTATGTTCCAACTTGCAATTTATGAGTTTATATATACATTTCCAGGATCAAAGGTATTTGTTTCATTGTTAAGAAAAAAAAAAGGTTAGATAGAATAGGCAAACCGTTGGTCTTCCACAACTTATGCATTTCCACCAAGAGGAACCATAGCCCTCGATTGATCCTCCACTTCCATCAATTGAGAGACTACTTACGTTTGAGATTAGAATCAAATTACTTGCGCTATCTTTTGGCCATTGATCCTTAGTAGGTGCAACTATTTTCCCTTGAAGCTGCAAGATATATTGTAACCAGATAATTTTAAATATAAATTTCATATGATAAATAGGCCATTATATATATATATATATATATATATATATATATA